>OGNZ01001197.1_pt1 | contig 11862 bp, 10 predicted proteins | sample 1573601 | NCBI WGS metagenome assembly OGNZ01 (sample SAMEA2582009, study PRJEB24529) | metagenome | biome: Human gut stool | place: China | collected 2011
GGCCGACCAGAGCAGTGTAGTCCTCGTCGCGGCGCATAGTGGCCTGAGAACGGGGAACGAACACCTTGACGCCCTTGACGTTGACGACAACGCCGCCCTTATTGAACTCGGTAACATCGCCCTCGACGACTTCACCGGATTCTGCTGCCTTGGCGATCTCTTCCATGCCCTTGCGAGATGCGAGCTTCTTGCGGGAGAGCTGGATGACGCCATCCTGATCCATAACCTTCTCGACGATGAGGTCCAGCTCATCGCCAACCTTCACCAGGTCTTCGACCTTGGCGGAGGAATCATCGGTCAGCTCGCTCAGCTTGACAAAGCCGGTCTGCTTCGCTCCGATATCCACCTGGATCTCGTTGGCAGAGATGCTGGTCACGATTCCTTTCACAATACTGCCTGCATGAACACGCTTTTCCTCGGATGCATTCAGCATCTCCTCAAAGCTCATGCTGTCATTGATTTCTGCGCTCATACTGTTAAGTACCTCCTCAATAATAGACGATGGCGTTGAAGCCCCGGCTGTCACGCCCGCCACTTTAACATCTGCAAACCATTCCGGCCGAAGTTCGCTCGCTGTTTCGACCGTTACGGCACGCGTGTGTTTTGCGGCGACCTGTACCAGCTTTTGGGTATTGGAAGAATGATGACCGCCAATGACAACAATGATGTCGCATTGTTGGCTGAGGTCTTCCGCTTCCTGTTGCCTCGCCCACGTCGCATTACATATTGTATCAAAAATTCGGGCGTTTGTATAGGCTTTTTTGAGAAACTCCGAACTTTCTTGCCATTTTGTTACCTGAAATGTGGTCTGTGCAACTGCAAAAAGGGGTTTTTGGGGGTCAGAAGGGCCGTTCCACGCCTCTAACTCGGCTAAATCGGCAAAAACGAACACCTCGCCCCGGGTGTGTCCCACAATGCCCTGCACCTCCGGGTGGGTCTTATCCCCCGCCACCAGCAGCACCGCACCCTCTTTTTCGGCCTGCGCGGCAATGCGCTGGATCTTCTGCACAAAGGGGCAGGTGGCATCGTGGTACGCGATGCCGCGCGCCTCCAGCTCGTCGTACACGCTGCGGGGCACCCCGTGGCTGCGGATGACCACCTCGCACCCGGCGGGCACATCCTGCACGGTGTCCACTACCTGTGCGCCCTTGCGCCGCATATCCTCCACCGCCTGCGGGTTGTGGATCAGCGGACCCAGCGTTGCCACCTTATGCCCCTCGGCCAGCAGGCCGTAGGTCAGTTCCACGGCACGGTTCACGCCAAAGCAGAACCCCGCCGTTTTCGCCAAACGGATCTCCATCTCTTACGCCCCCATTTTTTCCCATGCTTCCAGCAGCGCCTGCTTGTTGGCACGGAGCTTTTTGGTGTCCCGGCGGCCCTCCATGGCAAACTGCGCTGCGGGCATCGGCTCGCCGTAGATCACCCGCACTTTGCAGAACAGGTGCATTCTTCCGTCCGGGGTGTCGTACAGGATGCGGCAGGGCACAACGTCCACCCCTGCCTCGGCGGCAATGACGAACAGGCCGCTCTTGGGGGGCAGAAGCTTGCCCTCCTTTTCGCGGGTGCCCTCCGGGAAGATGAGCAGGGTCTTGCCCTGTTTGCAGGCCTCCACCGTCTGAGAGATGACCGCCATCTCGTCCTTGGTGCCGCGGACGCACACGCCGCCGCAGCAGCGGAAGAACCACGTCAGGAAGGCGTTGATCTCGAACAACTCCTTTTTGGCGAACACCACCATCCGCCTGCCCCACCGGGTGACAACGATGAACACCGGGTCGATGGCAGACACATGGGTGGGCGCAAGGATATAACCCTTCGTCTGCACCTTTTTCAGGTTTTCACGCCCCTCCACCCGGATGCGGAAACCGATGTGCCACACAAGCCACGCAAGGGGCACCAGAATATAATATAGTACCATTTTCTATTCCTGTCCTGTTTGTTTTATCCGCCGATCTTTTTGGCAATAATCTGCTTCATAGCGTCAAGGCTCTGCTCAAAATCCAGCGCCGAGGTATCCAGCAGCACGGCGTCCTCTGCCTGTTTCAGCGGAGCGGCGGCGCGGTGGGTATCCTGATAGTCCCGCTGCTTCACATCTGCCAGCACTTCCTCGTAGGGGGTGTCGATGCCCTTGGCCTGATACTCCTTCCAGCGGCGGGTGGCGCGTGCCTCCGGGCTGGCGGTCAGGAAGATCTTCACCGTAGCGTCCGGCAGCACCACCGTGCCGATATCCCGGCCGTCCATCAGCACATCCTGCTTTTTTGCCATGCTGCGCTGCAAGTCCAGCAGAAATGCCCGCACCGCGGGGTTTGCGCCCACGGCAGAGGCCGCCATGCCCGCGGCTTCGGTGCGGATGGCGGCACTCACATCCTCGTCCTTTAAGTAAATGTGCTGCTCGCCCGCAATGGAGGCCAGCCGCAGCTCGATCTGGGGCAGCAGAGCATCCACCGCTGCGTTGTCCTTGGGGTCCTTGCCCGCGCGCAGGGCGTACAGGCCGATGGCGCGGTACATTGCACCGGTGTCCACATAGATATAGCCCAGCTCTGCCGCCAGACGGCGTGCCAGAGTGGATTTGCCTGCACCCGCAGGCCCATCAATTGCAACAGATACCATGATATGTTCTCCTTATTTATATATAGTACACAGGAAATTGGCTGCGCTGTTTTTACAGGTTATTCGCAAAGCTTTGTGCGGTGCAGAAAGCGATCTGCAGATTGTAGCCGCCGGTGTAGGCGTCCACGTCCAGCACCTCGCCCGCAAAGTACAGTCCCAGCGCCTTTTTGCTCTGCATGGTCTTGGGGTCTACCTCCCGCACCGATACGCCGCCGCTGGTGATGACTGCGTGGGCAAGGTCGCCCCGGGCGTCAATGGACACCTGCCAGTGCTTGACCAGCCGCACCAGCTCCCGCTTCTGCTCCCGGGTGATCTGGTTTGCCTTGGTGGCGGGGTCAATGCCCCAGCGCGCCACCATGACCGGCTGCATACTGGAAGGCAGCAGCTTGACCAGCGCACCCTGCGCCGCGTGGTTTGCCAGCAGGGCAAAGTCCCGGGTGATGCGGTCATAAAGCTGTTCCTCACTGAGGGCAGGCTTCAAATCAATAAAAGCTTCGTACCTGTGCTTTTTCATATCCCCCAGATGGCTGGACGCGCTCAGGGTCAGCGGCCCGCTGATGCCAAAGTGGGTAAACAGCATCTCGCCCTGCTCGTCAAAGATGGCCTTGCCGTCCTCCAGCAGGGTCAGGGTGACGTTTTTCAGCGCCAGACCCATCATCTTTTTGCAGTCCGGGTCGCGGCTGACAAGGCTGACCAGACTGGGCACCGGCTCCACAAGGGTGTGTCCCGCCTGCTGCGCCAGCTTGTAGCCATCGCCGGTAGAACCGGTGGTGGGGTAGCTTACGCCGCCGGTGGCCACCAGCACCGCATCCGCCCGGTACTCCCTGCCGGAAGTGCCCCGCACGCCCACGCAGCGCAGCGCCGGGCCTGCCTTTTTCTTTTTGGGGTGGCGCGGGTTTTCCGCTGCCGCCGGGGCGGGCTCTGCCTCCGGCACGATGTCCTCCAGCAGCAGCTTTTTTGCGCCATCATAGACGATGTCGGCGTCCTGCGCATAGCGCAGCAGCGCCTGCCGGATCTCCTCGGCCTTATCCGATACCGGGAACACCCGGCGGCCGCGCTCCACCTTCAGCTCCACGCCAAGGCCTTCGAACAGTTCCATGGTCTTTGCCGGGGGGAACGCTCCCAGCGAGGAGTACAAAAAGCGCGGGTTCGTGCGCACATGGCGCAGAAACTCCTCTGCCGGGCAGTCATTGGTCACATTGCAGCGCCCCTTGCCGGTGACAAGGATCTTCTGCCCGGGCTTCTCGGTATGCTCCAGCACCGTCACCTGATGTCCCTGCCGCACGGCAGCACCCGCCGCCATCAGTCCGGCTGCCCCGGCTCCCACGATCAAAACCCTTGCCATCTGTCATCCTCCCAAAATCGCCTGTTGATTCTATTGTATCATACCAGAAACCCCGCGCAAAAGCAATGCAGCGCCGCAGGAAATGAATGGATTTTCGGTTCCACACCCTCTTGACAAAGCCGCCGGGCCGCTGTATTCTTTTTACAGACCGTCAGTTTGTAAAAAGGAGCATCTGCCATGCCGCGCAACAAATACCCGGAACAGACCGTTGAAAAGATCCTGGACGCCGCTGCCCTGCTCTTCCTCCAGAAGGGCTACCAGAATACCACCCTGCAGGACATCATTGATGCCACAAAGCTTTCCAAAGGGGCGGTGTACCATCACTTCCGCTCCAAGGAGGAGATCGCGCAGCGCGTCGGTGACCGTTTGGGCGACCAGATGTGGGAGCCGCTGCGCCATATCCGGGACGACCCGGCCCTGACCGGGCTGCAGAAGCTGCAGGCGGTGTTTGCAGTTTCCTTTGCCGGGCAGCGGCAGCAGCAGATCGCGCAGACCTTGCCGCACCTGTGCAGCAACCCGCAGTTCCTTGCCATGGAGTTGACCAACATTGAAGCGCATCTGGCCCCGGAGTGCATTGCACCCATGATCCGGCAGGGCATGGCGGACGGCTCCATCCACACCGCCGATGCCAATGCACTGGCCGAAGCGCTGTTCGTGCTGGCAGACATCTGGCTTTCTCCCCAGACGCGCCCCACCACACCGACCGAGCAGCGGGCGCGGAACCTCGTGTTTCAGCAAATGACCCATGCACTTGGGCTGGATCTTTTGACGGACGCACAGGCCGAACAGCTGGTGCAGCTGTGCACACCGGTCAAAGACTGAATTTCCCGGGCGGAACGCTCCGCCTTTTTTTGTATGTAAATACAGACCGGCAGTCTGTAAATAAAAAAGCAGGAGGTTTCCATGAACACTTTTATCCTTATCGTCCTCGGACAGATTGTCTCCCTGTTCGGCAATGCCGCCCTGCGGTTTGCGCTGCCGCTGTATCTGCTGCGGCAGACTGGTTCTGCCGCGCTGTACGGCGGCATCACCGCTCTGGCCATGCTGCCCGCCCTTGCTGGAATGCTGACCGGCGGCGCGCTGGCAGACCGCTGCCGTAAAGCCCGCCTGATGGCACTGCTGGATCTGGTGACCGCCGGTATTTCGGCGGCAGCCGCTGCTGGGTTGCCGCATCTGCCCCTGCTTCCGCTGGTCCTGACAGTGCTGGGCAGTCTGTACGCCATTCAGGGGCTTTACCAGCCCGTGGTACGCGCCTGCCTGCCTCTGCTACTGAACGGCACCCAGCTGCTGCGCGGCAACGCAGTCATCCAACTGGTGGATACCGTGGATGAGCTTCTCGGTCCCCTGCTGGGTGCTGTTCTGCTGGAGCACCTCGGCATCCGGGGTCTGCTGGTGCTCTGCGGCTGCTGCTTTGCACTTTCTGCCGGGATGGAGCTCTGTCTGCGCATCCCACAGGATGTCCCATATGACACAAAGCTCTCCGTCCGTTCTCTGTGGGCCGACCTGCGGGAAAGTGCGCAGTTCCTCACCGGGCAGGCTGCGGTGCTGCGGTTAGCTGCCGCCATGGCGGCTGTAAACCTGCTGGAAGTCCCCGCCCTCACCGTAGGTGTTCCGGTGCTGGTGGTACAGACTTTGCAGAAAAGTGATGCCTCCCTTGGTCTTGTGCAGGCGGTGCTGAGCGCAGGCGGCATTTTAGGCGGCGTGCTGGCCGGAACCGTCTTTGTCCGTCATCCCATCCGCAGCGGCACACCTCTTTTGCTGGCGCTCAGCGGCGTGTGCGCCGCGCTGGGTCTTGCCCTCCGGGTGTCAGTGCTGCAGTTCGGCAGCATTCTGGTGCTGGGGGCCGTGTTTATGGCCGTGGCAGCGCTGTTCAATGTATGGTTTTTTGCGCAGCTGCAAGTGCTGGTGCCGCAGGCACAGCTGGGCAAAACTACCGCCTGTTGCACCGTGCTGGCCTGCCTGACCCAGCCCATCGGGCAGGCAGCCTACGGCATTGCCTTCCAGCACTGGGCCGCACACCCCGCAGATGTACTGCTGGCAGCCGGGGTGCTTTCGGTGCTGGTTCTCTGGCTGCTGCAAACGCGCCGTACCGCCTGACGCAGCAAAAAAGGAGCCGCTGTTGCAGCCCCTTTTATGGTTTGCTTACTCCGGCAGCTTTGCCGGGTCGAGGTAGCTTTCGCCCTGCTTTACCTCCACATGGATGTGGCTCTCCTCGGCGCATTCGCAGCCGACAGTGCCCACCGTGCCAAGCTTCTGCCCGGCGGTCACGGTGTCCCCGGCCTTTACGGCAGGGTCAGCCACACCGCACAGCCGCCAAAGGCGGCCAGCGGCATCCTCCAGCACCACCACGGTGCCCCAGTTGCCCTCTGCCCCGGCAGACACTACCTTGCCCGCCACGGGTGCTGCTACCGCTGCCCCCTGCGTGCAGGCATAGTCCACGCCGTTGTGGGTGCGCCAGTCCCCAAGGGTCTTGTTATACACCAGCTCCTCACCACTGAAGGCGTTGAGCACGCGCCCCGGCATAGAGGGCGCGGCGGCAGGCTGCGCCGAACTGCTGGCAGGCGAGGATGCGCCTTGCAGTGCCGAGGGTTCGCGCAGCGAACCAGAGCCAGACTGCGCACCAGAGGATGCCCCAGAGGGCGTCTGCTGCGGCACATCTGCCTTGCTGTTTGCAACGTCGGTCACGGGCTGCTGCCATGTGGTGTCCTCCTGTGCGTCCCAGTCCGGTTCTGTTTCCGGGGTGGTCTGTTGGGTGGTGCCGGGGGCGTTTAGTCCATCCAGACTTTTTTGCAGTTCTGCCCGCAGGGCACGCACCGCCCACACCCCTGCCGCAGCCGCAGCCAGCAGGCTTGCGGTCAGCAGCAGAGCAAAGCCCTTGCCGTGCAGAAATTTTTTGATCTGCTCCATGCTTGTTACTCCCATCTGTTCGTTTTGTGTACGGGAACTTTTCTGGGCTTAGTGTGGGACAGCGGCGGGCGGTTTATGCAAGGGGGCAAAAAAGACACGCAAAAAGGCTGAGCAACCGCTTTTTTGCAGCTGCTCAGCCCTGCTGTATCCCGTTTTTGGTTACTTGCGTGCGATCATTTCGGTATAAGCCAGCACCAGCGGGCCTACGCCCTTGGCATCGTTGCAGACCACCGGCTCGCTGAAGTAGTAGGCCAGAGAACCGTCACGGTGATCCTTGCCGCCCAGACCCGCCACAAGGCAGATGCCGTCCAGCTGCAAGCTGCCGTCCGGGTTCTTGGACAGATACCGGTCGCAGGTGCCGTAGAAAGCCTTCTCCGCCCATGCAGCCATACGTTTGGGCAGATAGCCCAGACGCACGCCCTTGAGTACTGCGTAGGCGAACAGGGCGGTGCCGCTGGTTTCCAGATAGTTGCCCTCGGCCTCCGGGTGGTCGATGACCTGCCAGAACATCCCGGTCTGCTCGTCCTGGAACTTGTGCATGTCCTCCACAGCCTGTTTGAGCATGGCCATGATGCCGCGGTACTCGTTGTACAGCTGCTCGTCCATGCGCTCCAGCACATCCACCATTGCCACAAGGAACCAGCCCATGGCGCGCAGCCAGAAGTTGGGGCTGCAACCGGTCTCGGGGTCTGCCCAGTACATCTGGCGGCTCTCATCATAGCCGTGGTAGTACAGGCCGGTCTTTTCGTCCCGCATGTGCTTTTTGATGTTCATGAACTGCTTGTAGCTGTCGATGCAGCCCTGCATCTTGTTGTAACGGGTCTCGTACTCCATATAGAAGGGCTGGGCCATGTAGGTGCCGTCCAGCCAGACCTGCCACGGATAAATGTCCTTGTGCCAGAAGTTGCCCTCCTTGGTGCGGGGCTGGGTGAGCAGCTGGCTGCGGATGGTGTCGATGGCCTTGCGGTACTTCTCGTCCCCGTAGATATCATACAGAATGAACAGGTTCTTGCCCTGATTCACGTTGTCCAGATTGTACTCCTTGGGGTCGTAGGTCTTGATGGAGCCGTCCGGCTGCACAAAGTAGTCGATGAACTCCTTGGAAAACTCCAGATACTTCTCATCGCCGGTGGTCTTGTACAGGCTCAGGCAGGCGGTGATCATGCAGCCGTCGATGTAGTTCCACTTGTTGGGCTTGCCGCTGCGCACCTTCTCGATGTTCCACATCGGTGCCTCAGCGCTGGAATTGGCGATCAGGTAGTCCACATAGTCACCCAGCATGGACAGGATTTCTTCATGGGTCATGGGTCAGTCCTCCTCAAAATGTCCTACGTTGGCAAAGTGCAGCCGCTCGCCCTCGTAGCCCTCGATCTTCACGTTGTGCAGGTCGATCTCCTTGACGTTCTCGGCATAGATGGCCAGCTTTTTCACCAGCGGACGGTTGTCGGCCATGGCCGCCTGTCCCTCCTTGGCGTTGGGGTCGAAGGTGATGCTCACATCCCGCATGGTCACCCGCTCGATGGGCTGCTCCGGCAGGCCGTCGAAGTAGCAGCCTGCAAACTGGGCATCGGTGGCCACGATGTTCTCCATGGTCAGGCTGCCCAGCTTGGGGGTGTACTCGTCCACCGGCATCGGCTCGCGGCACTGCACATAGGGGCCGTGGCCGTCCGGGTCGCAGAAGTAGAACATATTGATGACAAAGGGTGCCTTGACGCCCCGCATCTCCACGTTGCGGAACACCAGCCCGTCGATGACGGCGGTGTTGCCGCGGCCCCGGCGGGTCTTGACGCGCAGACCGCGGTCGGTGTGGTCCATCAGGCACTGGGTCACTACCATGTCCTTCACGCCGCCGCTCATCTCGCTGCCGATGACGATGCCGCCGTGGCCCTTGTCCAGCAGGCAGTTGCGGATGACGGTATGCTCACAGCTGCGCTTCAGCTTCATGCCCAGAAAGACCTTGCTGGCCTTCATGGCGATGCAGTCGTCGCCGACGTGGATGTTCACGCCGATGATGCGGATGTACTCGCAGCTCTCGGGGTCGATGCCGTCGGTGTTGGGGGCGTTGTAGGGGTTGTTGATGTTGAAGTTCAGCAGGTCGAGGTGTTTGACGAAGATGGGGTGGATGGTCCAGGAGTAGCTGTTCTGCACCGTGATGCCGTGCAGGCAGACGTTCTCGCTGTCCACCGCAGCCACGGCGCGGGGACGCCATGCGATGCGCTTGACCTTGGGGTTCACCCACCAGTCGCCGTTCTGGGCATCGCAGTCCAGCGTGCCCTCGCCGGTCACCACCACGTCATGCACCTGCGTGATGTTCAACAGGCCTGCAAAGCTGTCCAGCGGGTTGCCCTCCCAGCCGGTCAGGTAGTACTCGTCCACCTCGTTCTCGCTGGGCAGCACGCCGGGCAGGATGGGGTAATGGGTGCGGTCGTTGTCGCCCAGCAGCACAGCGCCCTTTTCCAGATACAGGGTGGTGTTGCTCTTCATGAACAGGCTGGCGGTGCGGTAACGGCCGGCGGGCACATACACCGTGCCGCCCTTGGGGCAGGTGGACAATGCTGCCTGCAGCCGCACGGTGTTGTCAGTCTCGCCATCGGCCACCAGACCATAGCGGGCAGCATCCACAAAGAAGGTCTCGGCCTCGGTGGTGAAATCCAGCTTCAGGGTCTCGCCCTCGGCCTGCACCTCCACCGTATAGGTGGTGCCGGGCAGCAGGGAGAACAGGGAAAATACATTGGTGTTGCAGGCCTCGTACACCGTCTTGCCGTTCAGGGCAACGGTAAAGGGGTGTGCCGGACGGTAGCACAGCTCGTTTTCCAGCTCGAAAACGGCGCTGCGGGTCATGGAACGGATCAGGGTCAGATTCATGCGAAATAACCTCCTGTGAGTTTGTCTTGCCCCCACGGGGCAGACGTGGTATCATGAGGAAAAGCGCTCTCCCGGCTACCGGGAGGGCTGTTTCCGGAAAGGATGCGCAAGATGAAAGCGGAACGGGAAAAGATCCATGCAAAGGTAAAAGCGGACACCGTGCGGCTGAACGGCAGCAAGCTGGAGCTGACGGCAGACGAGGAGACGTGCACCTTTCTGCTGGTAAGCGAGGGCAGCTGCACCCTGCAAATGGGGGAAAACAGCCTGCTGCTGAACCCCGGCAGCGCGCTGCTGCTGGGCGCGGGGGACGCAGTGCTCTCTGCCGCCGGTGCAGCCGTACCGGAACTGGTAGGCTGTCGGTTCCCGCTCAGCGCCCTGCACGAGCTGCGCAGCGCCACCCAGCGGGATTTTGCCCGGCTGTTTTTGCCCGGCGAGGTAACGGTGCTGTACGGCCCGGTGCCGTGGGTTCGCCGCCTGCGCACCCTGCTGGAGATGATGCGCGCTGCCATGCCGGAGCAGGACTACCCCGGCGGGCTGTACCTGCTGCTCATCCTGCACTATGTCGAGCAGGAGTGCCTTGCCGAGAGCAGCGCCGCAGCGCGCCCCCGCAACGAGACCATTGAGCAGGTGTGTGCCTACCTTGCCGCCAACTACCGGCAAAAGTTCTCCCTTACCGAGGTGGCGGCGCGGTTCTACCTTTCCCCTTACTACCTCAGCCGCCTGTTCCGGCGGGTGACCGGGCAGTCCATCGTGGACTACCTGAACAACCGCCGCATCGAGGCCGCGCAGAAGCTGCTGGAGACCACCGAGCTTTCCATCAGCGCGATTGCCGAGCAGACCGGCTTTGCCAGCGCCGCCCACTTCCGCCGCGTGTTCCGCGAGGTGATGGATATCAGTCCTTTGCAGTACCGCAAGAAGCAGACAAAATGATGTATCAACCAAAACACCCCCTGTGCCATCCGTTGGGAGCAGCACAGGGGGTGTTGGTCTTGGTCAGATGTTCTTATGGCGCATTAGCCCTTGACGGCACCTGCGGAGATACCTTCAACGAACTGATCCTGTGCACAGAAGAATACGATCAGCTGCGGCAGGATGGAGATGAGGGACAGAGCAAGGATCTTGTTCCAAGCAAAGCCGGTATCACCGTCCATAGACAGCTTGACGAACAGGGACATGGGGTACTTGCCGGGGGTGCTGACGTAAAGCAGCGGGCCCATAAAGTCGTTGCAGCTCCACATGAACTGGAACAGTGCGCAGGACACCAGAGCGGGTCCCAGCATGGGCACGATGACCTTGTACAGGGTCTGGAAGGAGGAGCAGCCGTCGATGGCGGCAGCCTCGTCCAGATCACGCGGGACGTTGCGCATGAACTGCACCAGCTGATACACGAAGTAGGTCTCGGTAGCAAATGCGCAGTGCACCCAGATGGCCAGATAGAAGGGGCTGTCCACCCAGCCGAACTTGTTGTACAGCAGGTACTGCGGCACGTTCAGAACGACCTGCGGCAGGAACAGGGTGGCCAGCATGATGTTGAACAGCAGCTTGCGGCCGGGGAAGTCGAAACGGCCAAAGCCGTAAGCGGCAATACAGGCAGACACCACAGTGCAGATCACCTTGGGGATGACATAGCTGTAAGTGTTGAGCATGGCCTGCAGGATGTTGATGGAGCCGCCGAAGTTGTTCAGGGCGTTGCGGTAGCCATCCAGCGTAGGCTTTTTGATCCACAGGCTGATGCCTGCAAAGATCTCGCTGTTGTCCTTGAAGGTAGCGCTGATCATCCACAGCAGAGGATAGATCATGATGATACCAACCAGGATCAGCACGAAGTACTTAAAGAAGGTTGCGATCTTATTCGATGCTTTCATTCCCATATTGGTCACCTTACCTTTCATCCGAGTAGTAGACCCACTTCTTCTGGCTGGTGAACGCAATGATCGTCAGGATGCAGACGATGATGAACATGATCCACGCCAGAGCAGAAGCCATGCCCATGTCGTAGGACTTGAATGCGTAGTTGTAAACCAGCAGGGAGATCAGGGTAGTGGAACCACGGGGACCACCGTTGGTGATGATGTAGGGGCCGTTGAACTCCTGGAAAGCCTGGCAGATCTGAGTGACCAGGTTGTAGAAGATGATGG
>OGNZ01001222.1_pt1 | contig 11683 bp, 11 predicted proteins | sample 1573601 | NCBI WGS metagenome assembly OGNZ01 (sample SAMEA2582009, study PRJEB24529) | metagenome | biome: Human gut stool | place: China | collected 2011
CAGCCATAGCTAACGCTATGTCTGCCAAGCAAGAACCGGCGGCTCCCCAGTGTTTTCTCAAGCTTTTGTTTCATCTTCATATTCTAAATTTACATTTTACATGAGTTTCGCAGTTATACAATATTATAATACATAAAAAGGAGCTGTGAAACAGCTCCAATTTTTCATGATAATAGAATACTCGCCAAGCGTACATTCCATTATATTAATCCAGAATGCCATATGCCTTCATCGCATCTGCCAAAACGGCTGCATTTGCATCGGTCATCTCCGTCAAAGGAGAACGAAGTGTTCCAACTTCTCTTCCCATGAGGTTTAAAGCTTTCTTCACCGGAATCGGGTTGACCTCTGAGAATAATGCACTGACAAGCGGCTGTGCCTCTCTCTGTATCTTCATTGCGGTCTGTAAGTCTCCGTTGAAGAAACTCTGGCACATGCCATGTACTTTGGCAGGTGCAACATTTGACCATACAGAGATCACTCCGATCGCACCGATCGCCATAAGCGGAACTACGATTCCATCCTCGCCGGAATAAAGGTCGATCCTGCCATCGGTCAGATACATTAACTGTGATGCCTGTGCAACACTTCCTGTCGCCTCTTTGATTGCTACTACATTTTCAACTTCCTTAAAAATCTTTGCTGCTGTCTCCGGAAGAATATTGCATCCGGTTCTTCCAGGTACATTATACATGATGATCGGTAACTTTGTACACTCTGCAATTTCAGAATAATAACGTACCAGACCGCCCTGTGTACATTTATTATAATAAGGTGTCACTGCAAGGATTCCGTCCGCTCCTGCTTCCTCTGCTTCCTGTGTCAGATAAATAGCTTCTCTTGTGCAGTTCGAACCGGAACCAGCCACAACCGGTACACGGTGTTTTGCAAATTCTACTGCTGCTTTGATCACTTTACTGTGCTCTTCCATGGTCAGTGTGGAACTCTCTCCTGTCGTTCCTGCAATGATGATCGCATCTGTTCCCTGGTCGATCTGCCATTCGATCAGTTCCTGTAACTTTTCGTAATTGACTTCTTCGTTTTCTTTCATCGGTGTGACGATCGCTACACCTGCTCCTTTAAAAATAGACATTGCATTCTCCTCCTATCGTCATTATACGCACTGCATTTTTTTTTGTTAAAAATGTTGCTACAGTAAAGTAAAAAAAGACCGGCTGACGAGCCGGTCTCAAAATTCTAATATTATACGCATTCTGCATCTTTGCAAATCTGCCTAGAATCTGATAGCTCCCCATCTCAAATGATCTCCATTCAGATGACAGTCATAAAGTTCTTCACTTTATGCCCAAGTAATATGCCTTCAGGCTGCATACCCTTTCGGCGTACTTTCCTTTTGCTTCTTATCAACTGTTCCTGATACATCCAAAAAGCGACTCATAAAGCACGCGACCTCTACCAAGCAATATTTTCATTGCGTAAATCATAACACCATCTTATTCCATTGTCAATGCACGATTTCCCTGTCAATATCTACTCTCAGGAATAATTTCCCTGTTAACATCTACTCTTCGTCTTCGATAAATTCCACTTTGCTCACAGAAACCTCATATGCCACGCGCTTTTCTGTCTCTGTCTCGCTCAGTTTTTTCACATACTCCCTGCTCTGGATACGTCCCCATACCTGAACATGCCCTCCGACTTCAAACCCGGATGCAAACCTTGCATTTCTTCCCCAGCAGATGCATGGAATATAATCTGATTTTCCATAAGAACGGTTCACCGCGATCAAAAGGTCTGCAATCTCTCTTCCAAGCGGTGTTTTCCGGTAAATCGGATCTTTACAGATGTAGCCATCCAGAAAAATCTGGTTCGTCTTCATATCCTCGTCGATCTCATCTAACAATTCCAGTTCCCTTACAAAAACGGATAAAACAAGACGGTTCTTTTTTTCCTCGTGCCGGTTAAATGACCGGAACTGTCCCATAACATATATGGTCTGACCAATATAGTCCTCATTCACGTCAATGAGCCGTTCTGAGATCATCAGTGGTATGTAATCCATAAAATTGCTCAGCCGGTTGACTGCGACATCTACCACATAAAAGCCCTCTCCATACACTTCGTGGCTGAATCTGAAATCAGAAACAATCTCTCCCACAATTGACACCTGGTTATTTTCAAAAATTTTATCTGCCATGAATTTTTTCTCCCTTCCTCTTATCACCGGAATCGACCGGTGATTTGCCTGACAACTATGGTTTTACCATTTCCTTCCAGAAAAAATTTCGTGTAACTTGTCGATAAGTTTTTTATATTGTTTTGAAAAAAAATATTGCTGCCTACTTGCGTTCTCATAAAATTGTGATAGAATATATGGGTTCGAGTTAATTTATAAGCTATATTAATAGGAAAAGACAGGATTTATTTCTAGATAATTTCTTTTCCGCACAGAAGAAAGAGAGATTTTTTATGAAACAGAAACGTGAAGACGTACGTAACATAGCAATCATCGCCCACGTTGACCATGGCAAAACAACACTGGTCGATGAACTTTTAAAACAGAGTGGTGTATTCCGTGAGAATCAGGAAGTTGCTGAACGTGTCATGGACTCCAACGATATTGAGAAGGAACGTGGTATCACAATCCTCTCCAAAAATACAGCAATCACTTACAAAGGAACAAAGATCAACATCATCGACACTCCTGGCCACGCCGATTTCGGTGGCGAGGTAGAGCGTGTCCTTAAAATGGTAAACGGTGTTATCCTTGTCGTTGACGCATTTGAAGGTGTTATGCCTCAGACCAAATTCGTTTTGATGAAAGCTCTGGATTTAAAACTCCCGGTTATCGTCTGTGTCAATAAAGTAGACCGCCCGGAAGCCCGTCCAAACGAAGTTGTGGACGAAGTATTAGAGTTATTTATGGATCTGGATGCCTCTGACGAGCAGTTAGACTGCCCATTCCTTTTTGCTTCCGCAAGAGACGGTTATGCCGTTCGTGAAATCCACGACCTTGTAAACAACAAAAAAGATATGACACCATTATTTGAAACCATTTTAGATTACATTCCTGCTCCGGAAGGTGATCCGGAAGCACCGACACAGGTACTGATCAGTACCATTGATTACAATGAATACGTTGGACGTATCGGTATCGGTAAGATCGACAATGGTTCCCTGAAAGTAAATCAGGAAGCGGTCGTAGTCAACCATCACGATCCTGACAAGAAGAAAAAAGTCCGCATCAGCAAATTATACGAATTTGACGGATTAAATAAGGTAGATGTCGAAGAAGCAAATATTGGTTCCATCGTTGCTATTTCCGGTATTGCTGATATTCACATTGGTGATACGATCTGTTCTGTAGAGAACCCGGTTGCAATCCCATTCCAGAAGATTTCCGAGCCTACTCTTTCCATGAACTTCATCGTAAATGACAGTCCATTAGCAGGTCAGGAAGGAAAGTTTATCACTTCCCGCCACTTAAGAGACCGTTTATTCCGCGAGTTAAATACAGACGTTTCCCTTCGTGTAGAGGAGACCGATTCCCCGGACAGCTACAAAGTATCGGGCCGCGGCGAATTACATTTATCTGTATTGATTGAAAATATGCGTCGTGAGGGATATGAGTTTGCCGTAAGTAAGGCTGAAGTATTATATCACACGGACGAAAACGGCAAGAAATTAGAGCCTATGGAACTTGCCTATGTCGATGTTCCGGATGAGTATACCGGTGCTGTTATCGACAAGTTAAGCCAGCGCAAAGGTGAAATGATCAATATGAAACCTCTGACCGGCGGATATACAAGACTTGAGTTCAATATCCCATCCCGCGGTCTGATCGGTTACAGAGGCGAATTTATGACCGATACCAGAGGTAATGGTATTATCAACACCATTTTCAATGGCTATGATACTTACCGCGGAGATATTGCTTACCGTCAGCTTGGTTCGCTGATCGCATTCGAATCCGGCGAATCTGTCACTTACGGTCTGTTCTCTGCACAGGACCGTGGTACTTTGTTCATCGGACCTGGTGAAAAAGTATATGCAGGTATGGTCATCGGTTCCTGCTCCAGAAACGAGGATATCGAATTGAACGTTTGTAAGAAGAAACACCTTACCAATACACGTTCCTCTTCCGCTGACGAAGCATTGACTTTAGTTCCGCCTAAGATTTTAAGCTTAGAGCAGGCGCTTGACTTCATCGATGTCGATGAATTATTGGAGGTTACTCCGAAATCCCTTCGTATCCGTAAGAGAATTTTGGATCCGACTTTAAGAAAAAGAGCGAATTTTAAGAAATAAAAAACGGCTCTACGCCTTTTTTCCAGAAACTATAAAAACCTATGCAACATTCAACGACAAAAAGGAGACTATGTATGAAAAAAATATGTACATTTTTCGGATTGCTGATATCCATGTGTCTGCTGCTGAATGTCGGTTTTGGCTCTCTGTCCGTAAAGGGCGCAGCTGTCGGGAATACAGAACAGACTTCTGATCCAAACTTTACAAATTTAATCGTATTTGCCAGATTTGCAGATGAGAATGAATTTGTGAATGATATTTATCAAGGTGTCTCTGTAAGGGAGATCATAGACAATTCCTATAACACTGCCTATTATTCCGTGGGCGATTACTACCGGAATGCGTCCTCAGACAAATTGCGCATGAATAGTCTTTATCTGTTTGATAACGGCGGTTCCCTGCAGTTGAAACATGAACGCGGTTACTATGCCGGTTACAGTGCAGATAATCCAATCGGTTATAAAACAAGTGGTGAAAAAGCCTACCGTATGTACGAGCTGCGCACCGATTGGTCTGATGCCATAAACAAGGCGATCCAGGATGGAAACCCCATTACAAATTACAATGGCAGCCAGACATACAGTTATGAGGATCTTGACAAAAACCGGGATGGAAAGATCGATTCCATTACAGTTATCTATAAAAACACGACACAAAATATTGTGATAAACCGCTCTGATCCGCTTTGGAACTATAAGGATTATGCAGACTATGTGGAGATCAATCTTGGCGATGGCAGGATGCTTCAAAGCCAATATTATGTACAGGTCATAAATAACTACTCAACTCTGTATATGGCAAACAATGATCAAAAACCGATCGTTTCATTGAAGTCTCCGATCCATGAAATGGGGCATATATTTGGTCTGCTGGATTTATACAATTCGTCAGGTCAAACGCCGGTTTATTTCATGTCTGCCATGGCAAATGCCATCTCACCTGTTCCACAGGGACTTTCGATCAAAGAAAAAGAGGCTCTGGGATGGACAGACGACAGTACTCTAAAGACGATCACAGAACCGGGTGAATACAAAGTAAAGCTCAGCGGCACAGCCACCGGTACTGACGACTGTATCGGATATAAAGCAGGCATTCCGGAACTGAACAGGACACTGTATCTGGAATACAGAAACTTTTCAACAGATGGCAGTAAATATGATAAGTCAGAGAAGCAGCTGACCAATTCAGAAACATCAAACATAAAATCCGGTTTGGTCTGTTATCTGGCAAAGTCTGACATCCGCTTTCCAAGCAATCTGAATGGAAAACCGGGAAATTGGGCACTGGAAGTTATTGGCGGTACACAATCCACTAAATCTGATGCAGCCCTTGGCTTAAATGATTCGCTTCAGGTTACAGACAAACTCAAAGTGACTGTCGCTGCTATAGAAGGGGAAGTCCTTACCTTTCAAATCGAAGGGGAAATGGAACAACATGTCCATTCCGGTGGACAGGCGACCTGTACGAAAAAAGCCGTCTGTGAAAAATGTGGGAAGGAATACGGAGAAATAGATCCAACATGCCATTTGAATCTCCAGCGACGGGGCTTTAAAGAGCCAACACAGGAGGAAAATGGATATACCGGTGATCTGGTATGTACAGATTGTAACGCCATAGTAGAAGCTGGTGAGATCATTGATAAATTACCAGTCACTCCACCTGATGGAAAACCGGAACCGGAAATACCGCCTGTATCTCCTGATAATAAGCCACCGGTCATGCTGGAAGGAAACAAAACAGAAGTAAGTAAAAATCCGGACAATAACTCCGGTGCAGTATTTCGTTCCAGTGCACCGCTCGCTAACTTAATCGAAGTTAAGGTAGATGAAAATGTATTAGTGAAAGATAAAGACTATACCGCCCACTCCGGAAGTACTATCATAACTTTACTTCCATCCTTCCTTGCCGGTCTTTCCGAAGGAGCTCACAACATTGCCATTGTATCAACAACCGGAACGGCAACGGCTGGTTTTTCTGTAATTTCAGATCCTGCCCCTGTACCACCGGCATCCGCACCTGTGCCACCGGCATCAGGTAATACAAACACTGATGGTTCATCTACAGATACTGTTGCTGATCCGGTTTCCGAAACTGCTTCTACAGCCGGATCTGCCAATGTATCCGGCAACAGTTCTTTACCTGATACCGCTCAGATAAAGAAAGACTCCTCCGGCACAGACATAAAATCACCGCAATGCGGAGAGAAAAACTGTTTCACTCTCTTATTGGATGATTTCATAGAAATATTAAAAAAAGTATTAATATTCTTAGGTTTTTCATCTAAGATCTGAAAAAACACACAGGACAGCTCCTATATTAAGCTGTCCTGTGTGTTTTTTTTCAAAAGTAATTGATATATTTTCTGCACGTCATAATCCGGTGCGTTCTGCCGAAGTATATCATAAATCTGCTCAATGACTGACGGATTTTCTTCCAGCATATCTGCTGTTTCAGCCACAGAACATCCTTTTTTGTACTTTTTCATGATCTGCTCGATCATTTTAGATGCTGCGCCTTCTGCTCTTCCTTCTGCTTCACCCTGTGCCCTCGCTTCCGCTTCGCATTTATGAAATTGGTCTGCGAAAATTTCTTTTATTACATCACTCATGTTTCCTTCTTCCTCCACTTCTTTCCAGTTTGCGCGCATGACGGTATCAGCCAGTGCCTGAAACAATTTTGAATCCCTGTTTTTCTCATATTGTTCCATAAATAATTTAATTTCTCCACCAGACTTTAAATTGTTGCGAAGTTTATTCAGCCAGTAATTATTTTCGATTGACAATTCCGGTACGATAATAAGCTGTATTGGAATTGCATCTCCATAGAGATAATAGATACCATTTTCGATATTTTTCACATTTATATTTCTCTCATTCTGAAGATTTCGTAACATTTGCCGCGGATAATGATAACACACAAACGTAATCGTCAGTTCTTCTGCTGGAATCTGGTTCACTTTCTCGACTTCCGTTTTGTAAATACAGGTATAACCATAGACTTTATAAAAATCATCAATGTTCAAATGATCTTCCGGTGACTTATACTCGATAATGTTATGCTGCCGGAAAATCCTTCCAATATTTTTCCTGATTTTTACCTTCTTCTCGTTTTTGACCAACACATCAATCTGCATTGGTTTCTTCGAAAGCAAATGTTCCGACTCAAAAGTCAGATACTTTGCCTCTTCTCCCAGTTCAATCTGCAATGCCGCATCAAACGCAGGATGCCATTGGATTTTTTCTCCTTCTGTGTTCAATCATGTTCCCCCTTTATCATAATAGAATCTGCTGTGATTTTCAACGCATAAGAAGCATTTTCTATGTTAAAAATATAACAAAAAATGAGAATCTATATGCATTGCTGTTCTTCATCAAAATGGAATCTCGTGCCGAACCGGCTGTGAACGTTGAGATTATATCCTGCCACCTCAAATTGGTTTTGGATTTGCAGACAAGAAAAAATAAGATGCTTTATCTGTCTGCGACTTTGATGTGATTCCAAGTATAAGGGATTGCGTGGAAGATGTCAATGATAATTATGAACACTTCTTTCTTATCCAATATTATTCTAATAATTAAGAAGAAAATTTATTGATTTTTGTAAACTCTTTTTTAATTTTTTACAATCCAGTTACCATTCTTATAAACATTGCTACTTCCTTATCCAGCCACTCCCCATAACCCGGTAATTCCCAGACTGTCCACTTTGTGCGATCTTCGCCAGACTGTATTGCCAGATATCCATTATCTCCGTGCTTATAGATCAGATAGTCTCCATGTCCTGTCTCTGATGTTTCTTTTGTGGGCATCACCTGCTCCTGTACAACCCTTACCCATGTATCAAATCCTTCGGTATTAATGATTTCTTTATCCTGATTCAGATACTGACTGCTTTCTACAATGTATTCATTCTGTGACTGTATTTGTTCAATACCCACTGTGTCAATCCCGGCTCCGCCTCGTGGTGCAATCCAGGCAAGCGTCTCTATATTTTCAACCATTCCAGTATTTTCCATTGCATCTGCATCAAAAATCTGAACTTCATTCTCCCAATTTATAATCAAATGACTAGCAGATGTTCTTTCTTCCCGTCTCGTCTGAGTATTGGTGCAGTCCACCAATGTCACAATACATACTATTATTACAATCAAGATTATGAAATATCTTCTAATACCTTTTTTCATATTCATGCCTCATTTATAATATTGAAATTATTTTTTTAGTTTTATTTATTATAAAATAAATATATATCTTTTTCAATACTGTTTAATCTCAAATACGTCCGCCAGCCACTAGCTCCACTGTTAAAAAATAAATCTTTCGGAAAATCGGCTGGCAATTCATTATCTGCTTCTTGTTGAATTTTATCCTCTGTTACTACATTTTGTTCAATCTCTATTTCGTCTTTATTGGATGTCAAACCGCACATATATAACAAAGTTAATATAAACAGCCCTATTCCCAATGTATCTATCCATTTTTTGTGCTGTATCCTATTCATTTCACAAACCCATCCATTGATTTGGATAAATCCTCTTCCTTCCTCATTCCTTAAAATCCAAATCACTTATTACCTATCCATCAGATAATAAGTGATTTGATTCCATATAGAATAATCTTTTTCCTATACTTTTTGTTCTGTCGAAAGCATTTCGACTTTTTTCTGAATTTCATCCACGCTGTTTCTGATATCTTCAACAACTGAGTATTTTTCTGTCATATCAGACAACAGTTTCTGGTAATTTTCTTCTCTTTTATCCTGCTTTTCCACTAATTTTTCATTATTTTTAATCGTATACAAAAATAGCGAAACAAAAAGAAGAACCCAGATTCCCTGCGTGGTTGCAGCTTCAATTAATACCTGTTCCAAATGCATCATCTCCTTTCAGATATTAAGAAGATGTTTTGCATTCTTTCCGAAACTTCCACCTTTAATTTACATACAAATGAAAATAATTTTAATTTATGTAATAAGATCCATTCACGCTGATTGTAGAAGTAGCATCATTAATAACAACCGGTTTGTAATAATCAGAAGCACTGATTGCAAACTCGTGCGTAATTGTGCCTTTTCCATACACAAAACGAATTTTATTATTACTATCCACAATACCTACGCGAACTGTTTTATCTGATGGTGTCACAGAAACCACAATATTAATCGACTGATCTTTTTTTACATATATGGAAGAAGCCTGAATCATTCCTTTTCCAGTTTCTCCCTTGATCTGTCCCACATCATTTGCCCTAATATTGGAAGTATTTCTACTTTCCACAATCTCATAATCCTTATATTTTTCCATATCAAAGGATTCTTCATACTCCACTGCCTCTTCATATTCTACAGCCTTCTCCTCAACCATTACCTTCGTATCATCAAAAACCTTCTCATATCCAGCCTTAAATCCTTCTGCTGCTGCAAAAGTTGTTGTTGTTGACAAAACGCACAGCACAAGGCTTAAAGCAACACCTCCAACAAATTTCATTTCCTTTTCTTTTCTGTAATTTTTCATTTGCAATAATCTCCTTTTAAAATTACTCTTTTTCTTAAATCCAGTTACCATTTGTGGCATCCAGATATGTGACTGTTCCAGTCCATCCACAGCAACGGTATAATATTCCTTTACCGTGTACGGATAGGCAGTTTCATAACACACATATCTGTCGCAGGCAATTTCTCCCCACTCATCAATATTTCGTAACAGACTGTTCATCATCGGATTACACCAGAAAATCAATTTTAAGAAAATCCCTATTTTTTTCATTTCCAAAATATGCTGTCTGATATGCACTAACTCATGATAAAGTATGGTTACAAGTTCTCTTTCCTCATAGTCCTGTACCGGGAAAATAATTTTCTTATTCCACCAGCCAACAACAATTGGAGAAGTCACAGCATAGTTCTGGTACAATGTGACCTTCCTTTTCATTTCAAGTTCCTGCGAAATTTCACTGCATACATCTGCAGGCAACTCATATGCAAAGCTTTTTTTCAAAATATTTTTAAATTTCCAATATTCCTTGATATAGTTTCCTAAATTAAATATCACGCCGAGAATCCATATCCCTGCTATCACGCACTGTACTGTATAAATGAACGGTGTACGCAAAAATAAAGCTCCATAATATGATCCATGGCTTCCCGGAACATGCGTAGATACTTTCAGATAAACAAACATTACCGGAAAAATGAAAAAAGCTTCCACAATTCCGAGCATTGGATACACATATTTCAATTTTTTCTTCTTTGCCATACCGTTTTTTGCTATTATCCAAAATCCATAAGCAATCGCACCTGCGAATGAATTAAGCAGAAGAATATAGAACATTTCATTTGACCATCTCATTCGTGTTTCTCCATAAATTACTTTTTGTGGCTATTATTTCCTTGCATAAATACGCAGAGGCTTAACATTTTTTACAAATTCATCTAAAAACATACGGTAGATTTATAAATTATAAAATCTACCGTATGTTTTAATTTATCATTTCCTTTACCTGTTCCGCTGTAGCGTCCTCTGGAAGTTCAACATTAATCGCATCGCAAAGTTCCTGATCATATACAAATTCGCTTCCTATATCTTCATAAATGCGAATTTGAGTATATGGAATCATTCCCTGCGGTCCAGCTCCTGTTTCATATATCGCTCCAATTACAATGTCGTCTTTTCCATTAACTCATTTTTATATAAATTTGTATCTTCTTTCTGATTTTGTTCTGGAATGACTGATTCTCTCTCTGTGTCTGTTCCTAAATTATTGTCTGCACAAGCCGATAACAAAGTCATTGCCATGTTCATTTTAAAATTTCTCCTAATTCACAGCTTTCTATTTTCATCTCCGGCATCCAGAAAATCTGTTTTTTCCATTCAAGATATTCTTGTTCATCTAAATATTTAACGGATTCTCCCTGATCGACAATATATACTTTTCCATCACCATCTTTATCATATTCCTCTGGGAAAACATCGGAATTAATCGGAACATTAGTAATCTGATCTACACTTACTTTCTCCACAAACTCCTTTTTGTTTTCATCATACTGATATACGGAATAAGGCCAAAAACCGTCCTGATAGTCACTATACATCGAATGAAGCGGACTTGCCTTAATTACTCCGTGCTCATAATAATCGCATCCCCCTGCATATGCAAATTCAAGTTCAAAACCATTTTTTTCTTCCGAATACCGATAGACATATTCTGTTATATCTGCCATATAAAATCCTACTGTAAAAATAAGTAATTCTACAGTGCCATCACCGTCCACATCTGCCACCGCAACTTTGTTCGGGCAATAAGCACGCTCCATATCTTCCCGAAAACGTTCCACATCTACATTACTCTTCTGATGTCCAAAGCAGTATCTCCCATCCGACAGAAATCCCGTTGTATCCAGTGTCTTGATTGCATTA
>OGNZ01001226.1_pt1 | contig 11613 bp, 8 predicted proteins | sample 1573601 | NCBI WGS metagenome assembly OGNZ01 (sample SAMEA2582009, study PRJEB24529) | metagenome | biome: Human gut stool | place: China | collected 2011
ACTTCGCATTTGTACGCAAAGTAAAAATACGGTTACCAATAGCATTCGGATCAAAGCTCATGTGTGACCTCCAAATTTTCGATAAAGCGTGAGAAGTCGAAAACTCGGAGTTGCTACGGATATCTAGCCGCTTGGGGCATCCACGAAAAACGGACAAACATAAAGCCTGCTCCTTTTTACGGGAGCAGGCTTCCTGAAGGCTAAAAAAATAGCCGGACAACAACCAACTGAGGGATCTTCAATGAAAATCTCTCAATCAGCTGTTGCCCGGCTATTTGGAGCACGTTTCATACATTGCCTTGCGGCAATGGCCCGTTGCTCGGAGCGAACAGTCCATATTCAGGGTGCAGTGCACCCGTATTTTTTAAAATGACTGGAAAATCACCGGCGTCTGAACGCCAGATCAAGCCTCAGGGTCTCCTTGCACTTACTGCATTTTACTTGCAGTGTGCCGGAACACCCATCAATTTTTTTGTATAGCTTATTACCGCAAACAGGGCAGAACCTCCAGCCGATGCTGAATTGTGCCTGCTGTATATTGCTCAGCGGTTTATTTTTAAAAGAACGATTATTTGACTGAATCATGTTCATTCTCCAAATCGGATGATGTCCAATGGATGGCAGTGGATGGGTTTGCCTTTTATGACCTGCATCTGCTGTAGTCTGATCCTGATAGCAGACCACGATACTCCCATCCGCGCAGCCATCTCCAGAATTTTTTCATAGTTCGGGTCAGATGCGGATTTGTACAGGATTCCATTCGGCAAACGCAGCGCTGCCCGTTCTATTTCGGCGTTAACTAGAAATGTTGGCATCAGCAGCTCTGCTGCAAGGGTATTCGCTTGCCATTCTTCCCACGAGGGCTGTCCGCTTCGTTCCCGATAGGCAATGTGCCCACGGCACATGACTGCTTTTCCGTAGTCGTTCGGGAACAGGTCAGCCAGAATATGGTGTGCCGCTTCATGCGCTATCGTGAAATTCCGGCATCCAGTGCAGCTGTCTGCCGCAAGGGCGGAATCGATTACAACGTCCCTTGGCATAAAAACCTCTACAAGCTTTGTCCCATCCCCCAAGATTACAGTAAACCTGCATTTCTGGAAAACGGTCAGTCCAAGGATGCTGCCATCGCTGCACAGCGGCAGCATTTTCACATTCAGCCCAAGAACAGAACTTGCAAACTGCTCTAGGTTAATAGGTGACGGGTCATCTTTGCTGATCCCGAAGCGGGTATAATACTGGTCGATATACTTACCCGCTATGCGCGAAAGGTCTGCGCGGGATAAGTACCTTGCCATTACGAAACACGGCTTTCCGGCACAGAGCAGTAGGCTTCCACGAACCACTTGCCCTGTTCAAGCCAAAGATTCCGCTTCTGCCCGCAGATCATGCAGGTGAAGCACTGCCCCTTCCCGCCAAGGCGCGATGTGCCACGCCTGACAGCCAAAACACGGTCGATTCCATAGATATGACTTTTGTCGTAATTGATGGCAAGAGGTCGGATCTTGCCATCAGAGGTAAAGCGAACGTCCACTTCAACATATCTCTTTTCGCGGTGGAACTTGTTGTCATCACGCATCGAGGGGCCTCCTTCTCATTTTTTAGGTTGTTTTGCAGTGGTTTAATTTGGATTTTTTACACCAAATTGGTGTTTACGGCTCGATTATACTGCGATTAGTTTTAGTTGTCAACTACAAATTTACGAAAATATTTTCGAAATCCAGTTGATTTTACTTAAATCACGCATTACAGCACAAGTCACAACCGTTAGTGTTCCTTCACTCCCATTTTTCCTTAACCTTGTCTGGCACGTCAATCAAGCCAAATCGGTAGAGCAGCCCATATCATCCTTCATCAGCGCGAGCAATGGTCGATTATTTTATCAGCTTAGTCCAGAGAGTGACCGCATTACAAGATCAATGTCCTGATTTTCCAGTTCCTGAATGATGTGCAGGTAGGTTTTCTGCGTGGTTGTCATGCTGGAATGCCCCAGCCGCCTTGCCACGCTTGCAATAGATACACCAGCAAACAGAAGCACCGAAGCGTGGGTATGCCGCAGACCATGTACCGAGATGACCGGGATCTTGGCCCGGTTGCAGTGCCGTTCCAGAACATCGTTGACGGTGGAATTGTAGGCGTGTTCCTTGAACACGAAAATCGGCTTATCTTCAGGAACGTCCTTTACCAGTGCTGCGAACTGGATCACCGTCTGCCAGTCGATCTGAATTTTGCGGACAGACGATTTATTTTTTGTCGGCAGAAATCCGCCGTTCCCCTTATAATCCCATGTTTTATTGATGGAAAGTATCTGGTGCGAAAAGTCAAAATCCGCAGGAGTGATCGCCAAAGCTTCGGAAAAGCGGATGCCGGTTTTGGCAATCAGCAAAATCATCCAGTCCCAGTTGAGTTTTCCCTGTAGATCCAAGTCGCTCAACAAAAGATGCAGTTCAAACTGGTTCAGGTATTTCACCTTTTTAGGCACCGGGGGCTTGCCTTTGATGATTGCTTTTCGGGTCGGATCTTTCACAATCAGTCCATCATCTACGGCATCCATGATGGCACCTTTCAGCTGATGGTGGAAGTCCATCGTGGTCTGACGCTCATGGCCTACGGCATAATCGTTCAAAAGCTGCTGATACGTCACTCTGGAAACCTCGCACAACTTCAAATCAGGTGCCAGCCTTTTCACCCAAGAAAGGGTCATTTTGTACTTATCCAATGTAACCGGGCGAACTGCGCCCTCTTTGTATACGGCAACCCACTGCTCATAATAATCGCAGAACAGGTTGTTTTCATTCATTTCGTTTAACACGTTTTACCTCCAAAATCGGTTTTATATGCTCACGCTGATGAAGGGTGATAAGGGTGTCGAGTTGCTTGAAAAAACGGCCTATTGCCTGCTGTTCAGCCATGCTAGGCACTAAAATGCTTCCTTGCAAGAAGTCATTAATAACCAATTCATTCATCATAGTGCCCGCTTTTGTCGAGTTTACAAGCACTTTTCTCATGATTGGTTCATAGTGAATGTAATATTTCCAAAAATTTATTGGCATCTCGTGCAACGGCCTCAAAGCACTAAATCTTGGTGACATAATTCCATCGCCCACATCATTTAGTACAAATCGGCCATACCGAAACTCCTTACTCGTGTGGCCCTCGAACGCAATATCTCCGGTTCTTAATCTTTTATAGTTTGCAAGTGAAGTATCTGCGGCACCATTGCCATCCGTCTTAAAAGACATTGTGGCAACAGAAAGTGTCTTCTGGTACGGAAGCAAATCGGTATTGCGCTCAGTTAGTTGAAAGTAGAGTTCTTTCAGCTTACGCTGTTCCCAAGTAGGAGTGTTTTGGGATCTTGGCGCGAAAAAAGAGCCGAGGACGCGCCTCGGCTCTTGGTCAGCAGGGTGATTTTGCACCCATTTTATGATTCTTTTGGCATTTTCAAATCAAATCCGCCACTTACGATGAACTCGCGCAAGAGTTTATCATACTTGACAGGCACCTTGGGCGGAATAAGCTTTGTACCCTCGATTGCTTCAAAATATGCCTTTGCTTTTGCCTTATCTACGGTGGCTTTCAGGTCATCAAAACGGCCAAACTCGTTAATGTTGGCTTCGGTGATGTTTGCACGCATGAATGCCCGCAGCTTCTTTTCGTCCAAGCCGAAAACTTCAGCTACTTTGTAGATCTGGTCGTTCTGCTTTTGGGCGATGTACTCGGCAATGTACTCCCGCAAGGTCTTTCCCGGCTGCGGAACCACTGCGCCGCTTTGAATGTCGTGCAGGAAAATATTAGCGTACTTCTGCTCTTCCTGCGAGAGGGTGGCAAAGGTCTTGTGCAGCTCCGTTTCGGCCTGATGGATGGCTTCTGCTTCTGCACCCTCCTGATAGAAAATTTTCAGGTACTTTTCAAAGCGGGAGTTCATGTAATCCGTGTCGATGTCAGCAGTATCAATGGTGGTCAGATAGCTGTTCACCGCATAGGGAACGTCATCGTCCGGGTCATTTTCACCGCCATCCGGATTCGGCGTGAACAGCTCTTTATAGCGGAGTGCCAGCACTTTGAACGTTCTCTCGTCAAAGTCCGTATGAAATTCCGTTTTCTCATCTGTATCCTCGTTGATGATCACAATGGGCTTATCCCACTCGAAGCCCTGCACCTTGGCTGCTTCCAGATTTTCGTTGAAGGACTGGAACAGGTCGGCAAACTTTTTGCGCTCTGCCATATCCGCAGGGATCTGCGAAAACTCTTCAATGCCCGCCGACACAAACAGATCTTTGATCTCCGCATAGAGGGCATTCAGCTTTTCCACGTTCTTGTCCAGTTTATCTACAAACAGGCCAAACGGTTTATCACCGGAATACTCTTTTACCGCATCTGCGATATTTTTCTCCATCGTATGCGGACGGCGGTAATACTTGATGGTGCCAAACTGTTTGTCATCGCCAAACAGTCGGTTGGTGCGGGAGAACGCCTGAATCAGATTTTCGTATTGCAGCATTTTATCCAGATACAGGGTGTTGATCCACTTGGAGTCAAAGCCTGTCAGCATCTGATCCACCACGATCAGCAGATCAAGCTGTTTTTCCGGGGTATGCTCGATGCGCTGGTAGGGTGATTTGTGCGCCAGACGTGCCGCAATGTCCTTTTTCATCTTGGCAAAGGTCGGAATGCTGAAGTCCTGTCCATAGCGGGCGTTATAGTCTTCTACGATCTCTTTTAGCCCTTCTTCTTTGGTGATGCCTTTGCCGTTGTTGTCAATGTTGGGGTCAAATAGTGCGGTGACTTTCAGCCATGGTGCGGCTTCTCTGAACCTCTTGTAATATTGGATGGCTTCCGGGATGCTGGAGGTTGCAAAAATGGCATGAAATTTGCTGTTGCGGCTCTGGGTCTGCCAGTTCTCGCAAATGTCCTCCACCACGGCTTTCTGGTGTTCTTCGCCCTCATACTGGGTGTTGGGAATATAATCCTCGATGCCCTTTATCTCCTCACCGAGCGCATCTTTTCCGCCTGCCATCGGCAAATTCAGATACTTATAAAACACCTTGCTCTTCTGTGGGTCGGCCAGAGCTTCGTCCACAGAATATGCCTTTGCTTTTTCCAGTGCGACCGCTTTCCGCAAGTCGCTGTCCTTGAAGGTCAGCACCTTGTAAGGGTCAAAGCCCAGCACGTTGTGATCCCGGATGCCGTCTGCAATGCTGTACCGATGCAGTTCGTTGCCGAAAACGGTGGCGGTGGTGCTCATTTTCTTCTGGTTTTCGCCTTGGATCGGCGTACCGGTAAAACCAAAGAACAGTGCTTTCGGGAATGTATGCTTGATGGTCTGCATCATATCGCCAAAGGTGGAACGGTGGCACTCGTCCACGATAAAAACCAACCGCTTTGCGTTGATCAGCGCAATGTCGTTGGGGTTCAGCTTGTTTTGTGCATCATCCTTGATGTTGCTCATCTTCTGGATGGAAGTCACGATGAGCGTATCGGACGGCGAAGTACTTTTCAGCTTGTCCACAAGAACATCCGTGTTCTCGGTAGCCTGCACCTCCTCGTTTTCCTCTGCAAAGTTGCGGTATTCTTTCAGGCTCTGAGTGCCCAACTCGATTCGGTCCATCAGAAAAATCACTTTGTCCGCATCCTTGGAAGATGCAATCAGTTGAGCGGACTTGAAAGAAGTCATGGTCTTGCCGGAACCTGTGGTGTGCCAGATGTAGCCGCCGCGCTGCTGGTCATTCTCCCATTTCGCCTTGGAAACGGCATCCGAAATTTTGCTGGCAGCGTAGTACTGATAGCTGCGCATCACCTTCAAAATGCCATCGGAACCATCGGCAACGGTATAAAAGCCCACCAACATATGCGCCATCGGGATAGACAAAAGTGCCGTTGTAACGTCTTTCCAGTCGTTCATCGGCTCGTTGTAGAAGTCCGCCCAATGGAAATAGTAGCTGGGGTTGAATTGTCCTTCCGGGCCGGGATTGGCAAAGTAGACCGTTTCTTCCGGGTTCATGGCCACAAAAATCTGCACCAGCGAGAACAGTCCCGTAAAAATGCCCTCTGCCGCGTATTTTTCAATCTGGTTGCAAGCCTGTTTGATGGAAACACCGCTCTTTTTCAGTTCCATATGAATGACCGGCATACCATTGATGAGCAGCATCAAATCGCCGCGGCGGTCATTCAAAATTTTGGACTTGGTGGGGAACTTTGGCTGCTCTGCGATCTGGTAGCGGCTAAGTCCGGCTGCAATTTCCAGACGGTCATAGATTTTCAGGGACACTTCTTTGCCGAAATTCAGCTTATCGTCAGGATTGTCACGCTTGATAAGCACACTTTTGCCGTTGATAAATTTATTCAGCTTCATCGGCGTTTTCGCGTTCATGACCTGTTCCATGATCTGCTGCATCTCGCCATCCGTCAGTGGATAATCGTTCAGTCGGTCAATGCCACGGTTGTTTTCAAAAAGGATGTTCGCCCAGTTCTGGATCAGCTGCTGTTCGGTGTAGTTCTTCAGCACACCATCTTTCCAGCCGCGTTCTATCAGGAGCTTTACCACCGCCTCTTCAAAATCGGCTTCTTTTGTAAACGCCATAACGAACTCCTTTCGACTTTGCAAAAAGCACCTCTCTGCGAAGGCTTTTCTAATTTGTACAAGCTTTTCCAGCTTACGCTGATGAAGGGTGATAAGGGTTTCAAGATTGCGAAAAAACTCAGAGATTGTTCTTTGCTCCTTGATGTCAGGAAAAACGATTTGTCCCTTGAGCGCATTTTCTGCGGATACCTTCATGTCGTTTTTTGCACCTTTGTTGACGAGTGGGTGCATATAATTATTCATTCTGGCATCCTGCTCAAAATAAATCTGGACAAATTCTGGATTGACACTTTGTTTTGGCTTGTAAACGGCATATAACGTTGACACGATGCCATTTTTTCCTTTATTAGCTTTAATGATGCCATAAGGATTAGATTTCAGGGGTGATTTAGTGTAAACAATATCGCCGGTTTCAACCACACCATAATTGGCAACGGATGCTCCTGCAAATGAACGTCCCTGAAATTCAATCTGATTCACAATTCCAAAATCGCCCGAAACGGACAAGACATCTTCTTTGGTATATATTCCTTCAAAGTTCTTTTGACTTGAAACTTCGAGATATTCTTCCAGCTTACGCTGTTCCCAAGTAGGAGTAAATGCACACTTTCAGCAGCTATTTTCCACCGCCTACCGAATGTTCGCCGAAAATTTCACTCTTGGTTTTGCGTATTCGGCTCAAATTTTGATTTTTGACTCCCGATAGTCTTAAAACACAGCAGTTCCAAGCGTTTGACATTGCCTTGATTTTCATTCATCAGCCTGTTTTGCATATTCTGAACGGACAAGAGAAATTGCGTTGCTCCTTAGCCAAACAACAAACGCCGGTACGTCCATCTTCTGGTTGCGGGCAAATTGCACCACTTGTTTTTATACAAACATCTTTTCAAGACAAGATTTCTTGATGTTTTGCAGCTTTTCCAACTTACGTTGATGAAGGGTGATAAGGGTATCAATTTTTCCAAAAAGCAAATGAATCTTTTCTTGTTCCCTTTTTGTCGGGAATTTAGCTGATACACTTTGAATATCGGCGTTGTGAAGATGAACAACAGATTTCCCCTGTGCAAGAGAGGATAAATACTTATGTGCTGCTCCACTCGAAATAGTTAGTGCAAGAAAGGCTGAATCATATTCAGTTGTCGGCGATACTATATTTAGGTCGCCACCCAGTAGAATGCCGGGTTTAACCACAACAGATGCGATTGAAATATCTTCCGCCGTTTCGCCAGAAGCAGGCACAATGACTTCTCCGCCCTTGCTATATACGCTTCCAGCTTTTCCTTTAACAAAGGTATCTACATCAAAAATGCTGGTTTCATATTTTGTGTAAAGGCGACCATACAGGATTATCGGAGTGCCTTCCTCGCATAAATCGTTCTTGGAGTAGCCTACACCTTTAGAAAAGTTCGCAATTTCATCCAGCTTACGCTGTTCCCAAGGGTCAGTAAAACCCTTGAAGCGAATTTCCGGTACAGATGCCCCATTTGGGGGGAACATCTTGTTCAGCATGGACTTTTTGATATTCACTAGCTTCTCATACTTACGCTGATGAAGGGTGATAAGGGTATCAATACGTCTAAGGCAATCTGCAATTTTTTGTTGCTCTGCTTTATCTTTCGGGTATTTCACCGTTGTTTTTTGAACATTGGTTTTACTAAGGGATAGAACTTTAATGCCCTGCATCAACGGTAAAAGCTGGTGATGATAGGAGCTTGAATTCATGTAGTAGCCGAAATAGCCTTCTGCTGTTTTGTTTTTGGGACGACACACCATCGTATGAAGTCCTGCCACAACATCTTTATCCTGAATATTGACGATTTCACAGACTTTTCCGGTCGTTTCATCTTCAGCAGTATCAGCAATGATGATATCTCCGTTTTGCAGAAGTGCACCTTTGAAATCGTCTTTGCTTCTCCCGGTTATAAACGGAAGTTCATCGTTCTGAACGTCTAACACAGAGCCATATTTTATCAGGACATCGCCATAGTGGACATTCCGAACAGAGCCACTTTCTTGGTTTAGTTCAGCACGGGAAAGCGTATTATTTGGAACTGTAAAATCAAACTCTTCATCCAGCTTACGCTGTTCCCAAGGGTCAGTAAAACCCTTAAACCGGAGGGCAGGTTTCTTCTCGTTATCCTGCATAATCATTCACCTCCCAGCAACTTTTTGAGTTCTGCAATGCCCTTCATGTCAAATTCATTTCCCTGCAGATCGTCCAGCAGCCCCAGCAATTCATGCTCGGTATCGGTGATCTGGCTCTCTACGTCCTCAAAGGTGGTTTCATATTTCTTGCAGACGGCATCCAGCTGCTTTACAAAATCGTCCAGAACGGCATCCGGCAGGCTGTTCAGATTTTCCATCAGGGGCAGGATCCACTTGCGATGCAGCAGGTCACGCACTTCTTCATCGGTCAGGTGCTCGATCACGCTCTTGGTGCGCTGGCGGAGTGCCGCGCTGTCGTCCTTGACCTGCTTTTTCAGGGTCTTTTCCTCGGCAAACAGCGCGTCCACATCTTTCAGGATGCTCATGGTGGCAGGTTCTACCTCCCGCGCCTTGATGGCTTTTTTGACCTCAGCGGCAACAAAGGCGTCCTTTGCGTCATTCACAAAGTTCTGCTCCTTGTCCTCCTCGCTCAGTTCGTCCAGATGGCTTTCATATTCTCCGGCAATCTCGGAAAGTCTGGTTTCCTTTGCCCGCAGTGCTGCTACTTCCTCGTGCATTTTAACGCTCTGCACCAGCTCAAAGGGCAGCACATGACCCACCCAGCCGTCCTGTACCTCGGCATCCTTTTTCAGCACCATGTTGGGGTCTACCTGCTTGGTTGCGGCAAAACCCTCGGTCTGGATGATTTCAATGTCGATGGCAATTTTCTTCCAGTCGTCGTCCAAAAGCTGGTATGCTGCATAGCGGTCAACCAGTGGAATTCCTGCCAGCCGTGCAAAGATCTCCCGGCTCAGGCGTTCTTCCTCGCCGGCAGCATTCAGCTGCGTCATGCCGTCAATGAGTGCGGACTTCAAGTAGGCATCAAAGTCACCGAAAGCATTCTGGAAAGCGTTCTTGAACGCCACCACATCCGGGTGGGACAGAACAGCGTTCTTCAAATTGGCCACATTCAGACGGCAATAGGCTTCGTTGTCCGGGCTGAACAGAGCCGCTTTCAGGTGCGGGAATGCTGTCCAGTAGGCAGACAGGTCTTGCAGTTCGGCCTCGGGAATGCCGCCAAACATCGAAGCGTAAATGTCCCAGCTCTCAGCCTTTTCGGAAGAGTCCACATAGCGGGGGATGTTCAGGTTGTAATCGTTCTGAACGATCTCCGCACGGGATACTCTGCGTGCGAACTTTTCGATTTTCTCCGGGCGTTCCTTGTAAGCATCCACAATGCGTTTGATATCACAGGCACGCAGCTTGTTGTTTTTGCCGTCCTTCTCAAAGCCCTTAGACGCATCAATAATCAGAACGTCCGAATCCCGTTTATTCTTCCGCAGCACCATGATGATGGTGGGAATGCCTGTGCCGAAGAAAATATTGGCGGGCAGACCAATGATTGCATCAATGTTGTTGTGGTCAATCAGATTTTTGCGAATTGTACCTTCTTCACCGCCACGGAATAGAACACCGTGGGGCAGAACGATGGTCACAATGCCGTCATTGCGGATGTGATACAGGTCGTGCAGCAAAAAGGCGTAGTCTGCCTTGCCTTTGGGGGCAAGGCCGTAATCCGAAAAGCGCGGGTTGTTCTCTTTGTCGTTCGGATTCCACGCCTGCGAATATGGGGGATTTGATACCACCGCATCCACAAACAGCGGGTCGTAGGTGTTGACCGGATCGTTTTCTTCAAAGTACGGCCAATCTTCCTCCAGCGTATCGCCGTTGCGCGTTACAATGTTGTCGGGCAGAATGCCGCGCATGACAAGGTTCATGCGGGTCAGGTTGTAGGTGTTTTCCTTCAACTCCTGTGCGTAGTATTTGATGTTGTTGCCATTGCCCATATACCGTGCGGCACACTGACCAATGTTGATCAGCAGTGAGCCGGAACCGCTGGTGGGGTCGTAAATTTTGATCTCTTCCCGGTCTTTCAGGTGGTACGCCACGATTTCAGACATAAGCAGCGAAACTTCGTGCGGCGTGTAGAACTCGCCGGCCTTCTTGCCTGCGTTTGCTGCAAAGTTGCTGATCAGATATTCGTAGATAAAGCCGAGAACATCATAATCCTGCTTGCCGTCCATGGGAATATCTTTGATGAGATAGATCAGGTCGCGAATGGCCTTTGTCCGCGCACCGGAGCTTTCACCCAGTTTGGACAGGCCGGTTTGCAGCGTAGCAAAGACACCGTCAAACACCTTTTTGTGGTGCGGGTCAATCAAACGGCTGAATGCCTGCAATGCTACCGTTACATCATCGGCCTTGAAGTCACTGCCTTTACTGATCCATGTGGAGAACAGATTGTCATAAGCGATAAAATAGCCGACATTCTTCCGAACGGTATCCAGCGTTTCGGCATCGTCTTCGGTCAAATCCGGCAGATATTCGTCTGTCCAGTCGTTCTCCTTCAGCCATTTAACTTCCTTGTCCGACAGAAATTTGTAAAACATGAAGCCCAGAATGTAATCCTTGTACTCGTTGGCTTCGATTTTAGAGCGCATCTTGTTGGCAGATTCCCAGATTTTCGATGCGAGTTGCTGCTTGTTCATGCTATTCCTCCCAGTGGCCTGCAATAGCGCATTTTTAGAATTTTTAATCGGACAGCCTCTCCGATTTTATGCGTGTGTTTATTGAACCAATTATACAAAAGTGCCACCCGGTTTGCAATGCGAATAAAAAGTTTTACGACAACTTCCGCAGGTCGCATTGTTGTGGCAAGCAGTGCAGACGTATATACATCTGCTTATTTTGCGTTGCAAAACGCTTGTTGGGGAATGCCCCAAGCCCCTTTGATCTGCATTTTCCAATGCAGGCTGCGCATCCCTTCGGGACGCTTTTTACCCGGTGATGTGCTCTGGGTCGTTCAAAACTTGCATGAGGTGAGAAGCCGC
>OGNZ01001235.1_pt1 | contig 11552 bp, 5 predicted proteins | sample 1573601 | NCBI WGS metagenome assembly OGNZ01 (sample SAMEA2582009, study PRJEB24529) | metagenome | biome: Human gut stool | place: China | collected 2011
GGGCAAGATAGCGGCGCACGGTGGAATCCTTGGCGTCCATGGTATAGCGGGAGGTTACAAAAGCCACCACACCACCGGGACGCACCTGGTCCAGTGATTTGGCGAAAAAGTAGTTGTGAATACTAAAATTCAGCTTGTTGTAGGCTTTGTCATTGACCTGATACTGACCGAAAGGCACATTGCCGATGGCAAGGTCAAAGAAGTCACGCCTGTCGGTGGTCTCAAAGCCGCCTACTGTGATGTCCGCCTTGGGATAGAGCTGCTTTGCGATGCGCCCGGAAACCGGGTCCAGCTCCACACCGTACAGACGACTGTTTCGCATTTCCTCCGGCAGCATACCGAAGAAATTGCCCACACCCATAGACGGCTCCAGAATATTTCCAGTCTCAAACCCCATACGGCCCACCGCTTCATAGATGGCCTGAATGACCGTAGGGCTGGTGTAATGGGCGTTGAGGGTAGAGCTTCTGGCGGCGGCATATTCCTCCGGGGTCAGCAGCTCTTTCAGCTGGGTATACTCGGAAGCCCATGCCGGTTTCTCTGGGTCAAAAGCATCAGGAATACCGCCCCAGCCCACATAACGGGAAAGAATCTCCTGTTGTTCGGGGCTTGCCTGCTGTCCGGCAGCTTCCAGCTCTTTCAGCAAACGAATGGCATTAACATTTGCCTGGAACTTGGCTTTTGGACCGCCTTCACCCAAATGCTCATCGGTAATGCGGAAGTTTTTTGCATTGCGGCGCAGGTTAGCCTTGTATTCCTCATAAGATGCTTCCTCGGCAGCTTTGGCATTGGGGAAGGTCTGCCACTGGCCGTTGACCTGAATGGAAACCGGGTGTTCATCCAGAACTTCCTCAAAGGTTTTCTCCGGCTCTGTTACAGGGGCTGGCGGCTCCGGCTCCTCAATATGCAACCGTTCCACCACCACATCATAAGGTAGATGGTTCTTATCGCCAGGATAGACGGCCATGGTCTCGGAATGGAAGGTCGGGGATTCGGTAGCCGATTGGGGCTGTTCCTGTCCAAAGCCGTCCTGCTGACGGGCATACATCCCGCGCAGCAAAGGCGCAACCTCATCCCAGCGGAAATACAGCATAGCCAGACGCTTTTCCTCTGCATCCATGACTTCCAGCTCTATGCCCTGTGCCGTGGTACGGTAATCGGCAATATCGCCAGTCTCCAGATTCAGTGTCTCGATCTCACCGGAATAGGCTCTGCTCAGCCAGTAGGCGATCTCGCTGTTGCTCCTGCCGGATTGCAGCAGCGTGGAAATCTGCTTTTTATCCGCTTCATCCATCAGTCCATGAGCCAATACATCCCGCAAGTCCTGATCTGCCTTGTCCGGGTCAATAGGAAGAAACTCGGTATAGTAAGCATTGCGGCGGTCTGCCCGAAGCAGCTGCTCGAACTGTTCTTTGCGCTCTGCCCGGTAGATGGGATATACCATCCCGGTGGGCAGAAGCTGTACGGTGTCCTCCCGCAGCTCTGTGATCTGATAGGCGTCATCCTCGATATACACGGTATCGCCCACGGCATAGACCGGGGCGGCTGGGTCATAGGAGGTTCTTTGCGGAATTGGACTGCGAACGGCATCATATTCCTCATCGGAAATGGAAATCTCGGAAGTCTGCTCTGCCTCGGCAGCTGCGATCTGCTCTGCATCTGACATCACCTGTTGGATAAACGGGGCATTGTCCAGTTTTTCCGAGTCTGCCACCTGGCCGTTGACGATGCCCCTTTCCTCCAGGGCTTCCCGGATGGCGATTGGGTCGATGTCGTCAAAACGGTCCTGTTCTTCTTCGGTATAGAACCGGTCCTCCTGAATGAGCTGGGCAAGCCTGCGCTGTACCTTCGGCCAGGGCAGCTGCGTTTCCTCCGGGCTGCCGGCACGGACAACAAACAGGCTGTTGCTGTTACTGCCGCCGTATTCCTGAGCCAGCCATGCGGCGGTATCTTTTTCTCTTGCATGGTCTTTCATATAGCGGACAACAGCGTGTTTACTCTCAATATTGCCGTTCCATGCACAAAGGGCGGTATCAATATCCTCCTGAGAAAGAGGGCGCAGAAGCTCATGGAGCTTTGGATAGGTCTCGTCGATCACTTCCCGGTGCAGACGCTGACGGAACTCCGGCACATCGGAATAGAGCCGAATCAGCTCCATATCCTTAGAGCCAAGAACCGCACGGCGCACAGCGGCATTGCCCTCGATGACAGCATTTTCACGGTCAGAATGCCCGCAGGCATTGCGGTATGCGGTATCCTCGTAAATGGCGGCAGTCACCACAGGCTTATACTGCTCAAACTGCTCCCCAAGGGTAGGCTTTGGTGTTCCTTTCTCCATCTCCGGCTGCTGGGCTTGAATGGCATCTTCTTCGGCCAGTTCCTGTTCAGACTGGATCTTGTCATACTGTGCCTGTTCCTGTTCGGTAAGATAGCGGTCTTTCTGGACAAGTGAGGTAATGCGCTTGGCAACCTTTTCCCAGTTCAAGTGAACATCCGGGCAGTCCTGCTTTTTATAGTGCAGTCCTTTCCCATCGTGATCTTCGCCGCTGTGTGTTGCGCCGGACAGGGCATGAGAGCGTCCGCCAATGCCATACTCGTCTTTGAGGAATCTCACTTTCTCCTTATCCGTATGGTTTGCCATGAAGAACGCATAGATACGGCCTTTTCCTCCGGCGAAACTGCTGCCGCCGGTCATAGCGGCGTCGATCTCATCCTCGGTAATGAAGTGCTGAACGGTTGGCACTTGAGAAAGATCCGAAGAAAAAGTCCTGCGGGGCAGGTCAAGGTCCTTCAGGTTCTCCCAGATTTCCTTTGGTCTGTGGTAGTGAAAGCGCAACAGGTCACGGTCCTGCTGATAGGCAGTCCAGAAGGCGGCGTATTCTTCCTTGAGGGTCTGGCGGAAAGCCGGGTCACTCAGCTGCTCCGTCAGGCGGCGGGTCTCCTCTGGGAATCCATTGCCTTTGATCTCTGACAGGCAGGACAAATATCCGGCTTTTCTGGCGTCCTCACTGAGATCGTGATACAGATGCCAGAGCTTTTCCGAGAGGAGGGATCGTTCATAGCCTGCCGCTTCTGCAAGCTCCACATTGGAGGCAAACTGACCACTTTCCAAAAGCTCCCCGATACGCTCTGCGGCGCGCTCCCAAGAAATGACCTGGGCAGACCTGTCATAACGGACAGACTTCCCGTGGGAAAGATGGATACCATCCTCGGCATACCATGCACTCACACTGCCAAGGCCGTTGCCACCGTGGTACAGCGTTTTCAGTATCTCAGCAATCTCAGCGGTGGTTTTCTGCTTTTCAAAGGCTGCAACCACACGCTCCCTCTGACGGTCTGTATTGCCTCCCAAACGCAGCACATGGTCAATGTCATTTTGGGCAAAAGAAAAAGCAGAGGATGTATGCGCTACATTCTCTGCTTCATCTATGGATTGGATCTGTTCCGCTTCGGAGAGGAACAGGTTTAGAGTCAGCTGTTGATAAGCTCCGCCATCAGGATTTCCTCGGCCTGGGCTTTGCAGGTGTTCATCAGCCCCACCCACTTCATGGGATCGCTGGCTTTCAGTTCCTCGGTGGCTCCCGCTTCCTTCGCCAGCTGGGGTATCATCTGCTCCAGTCTGTTCTGGGCGGTCTCGTCGATCTCCAGAAGGTGCGGGTACAGCTTCTCGCTCAGCAACATCTGGTTGTAGAGGATGGGACGGTGTTCCTTCAGGTAGGTTTTCCTCATCCTGCCGTACTTGCCCAGGGGTTTCTCCGGCTGCTGGCTCAGCTTCAGGTCGGGAATCAGATAGTCTCCGTTCTGGATATAGGTCATGGGATTGTTCATCTTGTTTGCTCCTTTCTTGGTTGGCTTCGCGCTCTGCATTTCGGACGGTGACGCCGATCTGCCGCAGCACCTGCTGGTTGATCTGGCTGACCGCTGTTCCCAGCGCCCCGATGGTGGACGGGGTGTTGAAATCAAAGATCGCCATGAAATCTTCGTGGTCGAAGTAGCGTTCCGGCTCCAGTCCGCAGCGGGACATCAAAGCGTAAGTGATGCTGACGGTGGCGGCTGCCTTGAACTGCACTCCGATGTTATACTCATCATATTCCTCCAAAAAGGAACCGTCAACGATATAGAAGAAGTCCTGCTGATGCTCCGTCCAGTATTCCTCAGCCAGTTTTCCGGCTACCTCAGTGAGCTGTCCGGCAAGGTCATCACCGGAAACATCATAGGTGCGCTCCAGCATGGCCTGCACGGAATCCAGATGGCGCTCCTCCAGCTGCCACAGCCAGGGAGTGCGGGAATGTTCACGGGTTCCGGTGTCGGAAATGTCAAAAACATAGCGAAGGCGAGGTCTGTCCCCGGAATCGTCCACCAGAGCGATTCCCTTGGAACCGCGCCTTACATAGCGGCCCATCTTTTCATTCCACAAATCGTACTCTGCACAGGCGGTGGCGTCCGGTCGCTGGGCATAGATCATCAGCTGCTCATGGAACGGATACTTGTAAAGGCGGGAAGCAGTGGTGAGAAACCCTGCCCATTCCTGCCAGCTCCCCGTGAGCTGTGTTGCCACCTTGTCCGCCATCTGTGCATATAGTTCAGCTTTGGTTGGCATGGTGTTCTGTCCTCCTTTCGGTTTTGGGGTAAAGAGGTGGGGTGGCAATTTGCCACCCCATCCCTGCGGTTATGGTGTTTACTGGTCAAAATCCGGATACAGCTCCAACTGGGCAAAGTCCTCATCGGTCATCGCACAGAGCTTCGTAAGGGCGCTGTCGGTCAGCTCCCTCAGTTCCGTTTCCTCCGGTGATAGCTCGCCGCGCATCTCACGCAGGCTGTTGATCAATCCGGTGCGGCTGCCGGTATTGTAAATGCACATCAGGTTCATTTCCTCAAAAGTAAAGTTTCCCATATCAAATCTCCCTTTCCGCACTCTTTTTGGGTGCTGTCTTTTTGTGTTCTGCTTTGGGCTGGCTTTTCAGCTGATCCACAACGGATTTTTTCTTTTCCCGTTCCTCCCGATGAACGGCGTCAGCCAAGTCCATCAGGGAAATGGGCTGACCGCTTCGGGCCTGCTGTTCCAGCTCTGCCACCGTAGGCTCTTTTGCGCCATTGTTGATGATACCGTCGATCATGCCGTAATCGTCCTCCACGGCCATCTCCGCATTTTTCAGCGGATTTTGCGGCAAGAATCCGGGGATCTGGGTAAAACCAACGCTGTCACAGTAATGACAGGATACCTTACCGTCCTGCTTGATCGCAACGATGTCGCTGACACTCATGGAAGGACTGTGAAAGTCCACGGGTTTTTCCAGATTGAATTGCTGATAGAGTTTTTCCAGCTGCTCCGGCACAGTACCAGACTCACTCAGCGGAGCGGTATAGATTAGGTCATAATTGCTGCGGTCTACGGAAATATCATGGGACTTTAACCAGTCCAGATTCATAAAGCGCACATTCTGTGGATCGTCACGGCTCACCTGATAGATGGCAAAGCAGTCTCTGTTCTGGGAGAGAAATGCCTGTTCTCGTTCCTGCTGATGTTCCTGACGCTCCATGACCTTTTCGTGGAACTGAGGGCTTTTCTCCCATTCCTCACGGTCCACACCGCAAAGACCGCCATGCTCCATGATCTCCTGTGGGTCAAACACCATGCTCTCCGTATTGTCCTCATGCAGCACATAGACAGTCAAACCAGCGGCATCCAGTTCCAGCGCCCGTTCTCTGGTAACAGGGAGCATCCCATCATAGGAGTAGCCGTATTCCTGCATATCCGGTGTGGAGATCTGCTCATCCGGCGTTGGGTAGTCATCCAGCGCCTGCTCCTGTGCTTCCGGCAGCTGGGAAGAAGCAGTCATCTGACTGGCCTCTGCCTGCATCTGCTGATAGGCAGCTTCCTGCAAGGTCTCGATCATGGACAACGGTGCGTATTTTACCGAGTCTTTGCCCAAATCGTTGTCATCACAAATCTGGAGAACTGCCTTCATGCGGGAAAGTTCCGGCATATCCAGCTGACCACCATCCAGCTCTTTCATGGATGCGGCATCGTAAAGGGTATAGTCCCATCCGCTGTCACAGGGCTGGATATGAAGATAGGTGGCATCGTCGATCAGAAACAAAGCCTCCTGCTGGTTGGCGTCCGCCCCCAGCACCTCCATTTCCGGCATGGCCGCAGCCAGTTCCTTTACCGCTTTCTGTACTAGCGGATTGTCACGGTAATAGTCGATTGCCTGAATGGTGTCCAGGTCAATGGTCTGCCCGGTCAAAATCGGAAAAGGTCCTTCATAGTCGCTTCCGTCTTTCAGCTCAAAACCAATTCCTTTGATCCCGTTCATTCGCTCTGCCGGAATCTCCTGATAAATGCGGACAGCTTCCTCCAAAGACAGGTTATCATGGTATTCTCCGAGGTTTGGAAACTCCATGCACTCTGCTACATAGTAGGTCAGATTGCCGGTTGGCTCGGTGTCAGATACCTGAGCGGCATCTGCTGGCTGCTCTATCGGGGCGGTTTCCGGTTCTGCTTTTGCATTGGGGTCAATTCCACGCTCTTTGCAGATTTCCTTATAGTGGCGCTCAATATCAGAGATCAAAGTGCCGGAGGTCTTATTGATGGTCTCCAAACTGGCTCTCAGCTCTTTCAGCTCTTTGCCCTGGCTCCAGCTTGCAATATAGCCGAAGCTGTTTTCTCCGGTCTCAATGCCAAAATACTTGCAGACCGCATAGGAGATGCTTTCAGCCTCTACTTCCTCCGTGTGACGATTTTTGATTGCCTGTTTTTCTGCGGTTGGATCTTCCTCAACTGCAAGACGCCATTCAAACTGATTTTCGTCCACATAGCGCCAATCCATATCAGAAGCAAACTGTTCAGCTTCTCCTTCTGTGGCAAAATCCAGCTTGAAATCATGCTTGGTTCCACCTTCACCCTCCAGCACAACCTTCCATGACGGTAGCATTTCATATTTTTTAGGATCATGGAGCTTGCTGTGGGCAATCTCGTGTACTGTGGCCGAAACCGTCTGCACCTCACTCATGCCCTGGCGAATGGCGATTTTCTGATGATCGGCAGAAAAATAGCCGTCCATATCGGCAGACATTGCTTCAAAAGTGATTGGCACCGGCGCGCTACGGCGCAGGGCCTCCATGAATGCCTCATAATTTGGCACATTGCCGGAAAGGGAGGAAGCAAGCTCCGGCAAAGGTTTCCCGTCGGTCTGGCTCACATCAAAGACCTTGACCGGACGAAACATGGGGATCTCGATTTCTTTTTCCTCTGTGACGATCTTTCCGTCTTTATCCAAAATCGGAGCCTTGGTATCCGGGTCCAGCTTCTGCTCCTCGATTTTCTTCTTATACGGTGTGGGGGCGATGATGGTAATGCCATGCTCGCCCTTTTTTACATAACGCTCAAACTGGTCTTTCCACTTATTGTATCCGGCTACCAATGTAGCGTCCGGCTTCTGCATATAGATGAGCATGGTGTTGTTTACCGAATAGCGGTGGAAGCGGGACATGACGGACAGATAGCGCATATACTTTTCACTCTCAAACAGTTCTTTGATCCCCTGCTCGATGCCATCTGTGATTTCCCTTAGCCGCTCTCGGTTGGTGGGTTTGTTCTCAGCCATGATTTTCAATCTCCTTTCCAAGTGTGTGATTTCTGCTGTGTGTTCTGCAATCCATGCCTTTTGTTCTTCTTCACTTTCATAAAGAAAAAGGTCCAACAGGTACTCTACATAGGTTTTTTTCTGGATTGCTTCCACAAAACGGGGGTGCGGTTCTTCCTCCGGTGTCCGGGGAGAATTGTCGGCCTCCCATTTTTTCAGCAGATAGTAGTAATCGGACAGTACGCGATAACACCGCTGCCGGTCCTCCCGAAATTTCTGTGCCTCGTTTTTCTGCCGGACATACCTCCTGCGGGGAGGGGCCTGACTGTCATAGATCAGGCCAAAGTCCTGTGCCAGTTTCTCCGCCGCTTCTTTTGAGGAGAGGTCAAAGAGCTTTGCGGTAAAGTCGATCACATCCCCATCTTCACCGCAGCCAAAGCAGTGGAACCGCTGGTCTACCTTCATGCTTGGGTTCTTATCATCGTGAAAGGGACAGCAGGCCATGCCATTTCGTTTGACCTCGATCCCATAAAACGCTGCCGCATCTCTGGTGCTGACCGACTGCTTGACTGCTTCAAATACATTCTCTGTCATGTGCCTTTAACTGCTGGACTTTCTCACAGGGGGCTGGTATCCGGCAGCTTTCGCACGCTCACTGGCGGCTTTGCGGCGTTCTGCGCTATATGGCTCCCGGACTGATACACACCGCTTTGGGACGGTAAAGTTATGGGCGTCCTTTCGGGTGATCTGGTCGGGGTGCTTTTTTGCCAGCAGTTCCAGCTTCTCCATCAGACGGGGATCGTGGGTGTAGACCTCAGCCATTGGTTCTGCCTGGTTATAAAGGAGAATGGTTTCCCGTTCCACTAAAGAGAGCTTCATCGGCTGCCTCCTTTCCGCTGATCAAATTCCAGCTTGAAGTTGGCGTACTGTCCATCATCCTCCAAAACCACAGCGGCATCGTAGGTCTTTCCGGTTTTCTCCGAATATAGGCCCGTCACACGGACACGGCCATCGTTAAGCAGTGCAGACACCACAGCCTTGGTCGGCTGTTTTTTCTTGGCAGCCCACCATTTGTTATTTTTCCAGATTGCAAATTTGCAAGAATCATTCTGACAGAAGAAACCTTTTTGCAGTTCTGCAACTTCCCCGCCGCAGCGAGGGCATTTGCCCACCACCTCACGGGGCGGAGTGAACAGGTACTCAGTTCCCTTGATGACCTGATAAGTTCCCACCAGATCTCCCAGCATAGTGCTGATCCCGTCCAGAAACTCCTCCGGGGCAAGCTGCCCGCGCTCGATTTCGCCCAGGCGGTACTCCCACTCGGCAGTCAAAAGCGGCGATTGCAGCTGTTCCGGCAGAACGGTGATCAGGGAGACTGCATCGTGGGAAGGGAGAAGCTGCACCGTTTTCCTGCTCTTTTTTCGTTCCAGAAAACCGGCAGATACCAGCTTTTCCAAAATACCGGCACGGGTGGCCGGTGTCCCCAGACCTTTTCTCTCGGCATCCTCCGGCATATCCTCTTTTCCGGCAGTCTCCATCGCGGACAATAGGGTGTCCTCCGTAAAGTGCTGAGGCGGACTGCTTTTGCCTTCTTTGATGATTGCAGCAGCAACCGAAAGGGTCTGTCCTTCAGTCAGCTCCGGCAGGGCTTTCTCTGCGCCCTCTTTTTTCGGCTCTGCATCCTTCATTTTGGCACGGTAAGCGTCCTCCAGAGCCTTCCATCCGGGATGCTTCACCGTTTTTCCTTTGGCGGTAAACTCCCCACCGGCACACGCTGCAATCACAACGGTTTCCGAATAGATATGGGGCTGGGCTACGGCACACAGCAGACGCAGGGCCACCAGCTCCAGCACCGCTTTTTCTCCCGCAGGAAGGGCAGAAAGGTCTGCATCCTTGAGATTTCTGGTAGGGATTACTGCGTGGTGGTCGGTTACTTTCTTATCGTTGATGACCGTCTGCGAATCACAGGTAATGGCGCTCCCTTTGCGAAACGGCATAGCATTGGCAACCAGATTCACCAGCACCGGCAGGCTGTCTGCCATATCACCGGTCAGATAGCGGCTGTCAGTACGGGGATAGGTGCAGAGCTTCTTTTCATACAGGCTTTGCAGATAGTCCAGGGTCTGCTGGGCTGTAAATCCAAGCAGGCGGTTGGCATCTCTTTGCAGGGTAGTCAGGTCATAGAGGGCAGGCGGCTTTTCGGACTTTTCCTTGCGCTCCACCTTTTTGATTGTGACATTTGCACCCTGACAGGCTTCTTTCAGCTGTTCGGCAGCAGCTTTATCCGCCATGCGCTCCCCGGATACGGTAAGACCGGGCAGCTCCAGCGCCACGGTATAAAAGGGAACCGGCTTAAAGGTGTCGATCTCAGCTTCTCGCTGGACAATCAGTGCCAGCGTTGGGGACATCACACGCCCGATGTTGAGGGTGCGGTGGTACAGCACGGAAAAAAGCCTTGTGGCATTGATCCCTACCAACCAGTCGGCCTTGGCACGGCAGAGAGCAGCATCCCGAAGTCCATCATAATCTACACCTGGGCGCAGGTTTGCAAAGCCCTCCCTTATGGCGGAGTCCTCCATCGAAGAAATCCAGAGCCTTTTCATCGGCTTTTGGCAGCCTGCCAGCTCATAGACGCTGCGGAAGATTAGCTCGCCCTCGCGTCCGGCATCACAGGCATTTACTACCTCCGTCACATCCGGGGCGTTCATCAGCTTTTTGAGAATATCAAACTGCTTTTTCTTATCCTTTCCCACTACCATCTGCCAATGCTCCGGCAGAATAGGCAGGTCATCATATCGCCACTTGGCATACTTGGAGTCATAGCTGTCTGCATCCGCAAGACCGGCCAGGTGGCCCACGCACCAGCTGACGCGCCAGCCGTTACCCTCCAGATACCCATCCTTACGAGCAGTTGCACTGATTACCGTGGCCAGACTTTGTGCAACCGATGGTTTTTCAGCAATCACTAAATTCATAATCTTCAGCCTCCCATTTTTCCCGCACAGGCGTGTGCAGTTTTTTCTCTATGCTGTTTTCCTCATCCAGTAGCAGGTTATAACCAAACCGGTAGTCATAGCGGTACAGTTTCCCCAGCAGGTCATTGATGATGATACGGCAAGCCAAAATGACACGGGTTTTATCCACCTGCATCAGCTGGTAGCGTTGATAATTGCTGTAATATTCTTCGTGACGGCGGGTATTGCAGGCGGCATCTTCAAGTAAACTATCTACTGCATCCTGACAACCATCTTCTTTTTCCCCTTCCATGCAGTTCAGAAGTTCCATCATCAAAGGAAAGCTCTGTTCATCCATAGGAGCTTCTGCTGCAAGAAAACCGATCAAAGCGGATAAGAGCAGACGAGCCGCCGTCTGTTCTTGTTCCGTCAAAACGGCCATTGTTTTCTCCGCATTTGGCAGGATCTTTTCTTCCACAAAATCTGCCGCATCGTCGGAACAAAGCTGACGGATAGAATCTATGGACAATGAAACTGTCACGGTATCTAAGGAGAAATCAAAGGGGTCATCTCGCTTTGGCTTTCTCCGAAGTTTGTTTAACATGGTAGAAAGAATGTCGCCGCCAAAATACACGGCGATCACCAGCAGGTCAAAAACAGCAATCAGCTTGATAAATATAATCAGAACACTCATTTTTTTCGTTTCCTTTCTTTGAGCCAGCGTTCCATCTCACGATGGCAGATACCTACGCAGGGGCTTCCATAACTCCCGCAACCATAGCAGGGGTGGTTGTGGGGTAAAGAAGGAGGACGGGAAGTTTCCCTCCCGCCCTCCGGCCTGCGTGTCATCATGCGTTCATAGGGACTGTCTGTGAAACGGGTCATTTCACGCTGTCCTCGTCATCTTCTTCTGTGCTGCCCCCGTCAGCGTCAGGCTCATCCGACTCCTCATTTTCGGTTTCCCATTCCTCGGAATCTTCCTCGCCATAATCATAATCGTCCAGACTGTCAT
>OGNZ01001255.1_pt1 | contig 11399 bp, 21 predicted proteins | sample 1573601 | NCBI WGS metagenome assembly OGNZ01 (sample SAMEA2582009, study PRJEB24529) | metagenome | biome: Human gut stool | place: China | collected 2011
CTTTTCTCCGGATGCCACTGCTTCGGCTGTCTCATCCGAATACCTGAACACTTTTACCCCGTCTACTTTGGTATTATAAAAATTTTTCATGCCCCTGTTTGGTGTCATCGTAACATGTGTGCTTAGAATTATCATGGGAATTTCCACACTTTTGTTTCATTAAGAATTTAAGATAATTTACATCTCCACCCTTAATATTTTTTTTGCAACTATTGTACATTGTTCCAAATTTTCATCATAAACATCCGTTCCAAATGTTTCTACAAATATTTTATTTATTTCTTGCGCCAATGTACAAGCTTGTAAATTGCAATTAGAGCTAACAAATTCATTTATCTTTTTTATTTCATTAATATATTCATCTTTAGGAGCCATTGGGAAAAATCCAATAGGATCCCAATCATTTATAATTTGTGTTATCCTTTCCATTACTTCACCTACTTTCCAAATAATTTACTTATTACTTCTAACATACTACTGTCAAAGTCTTCACTACTCCATGCCCGTCTTTGATGCTGATATCATTATTTTCAGATAGTTACGCATCATTCATCATTTGTCTCATTGCTGCTTTTTGTGGGCTGTCTTTTCTTCTTGCTATAAAAATAACCTCAAAACTGAGTAATTTTATCTTACATCAGTTTGGAGGTTTACACAAACTTTGGGACACTCCCGGGAAATATTACAAATTTGTTATATATCTTCATGTATTATAATGTAACATCTGCGCATCCGATATACTCCAATTTCTCATCAACATAATCAACACCTGTATACTCAAAATTATATAAAAGAACAATGCTATTATAATTTTGAATATTTTTATGCTCCAGCATTTTTTTAAATTGAGGTATGATTTCATAATCTCCTGAAAATCCCACTAAAAGCGACTCCACATCTGAACATCTTTCTGAAATCCAATCACTTTCTATTGCATCTAAATCATAGCTTTTAATTGCATAGCTTTCTTGAAAGTTTAAAGGAATATAATTGCCATCTTCGTCATACGATACCTTTATGTAATTCTTAAAATCATCAGCATTTTCATAAAATCCCAACCATAAAGATACTTTATTTTCTTTTACCATGATTCTTATCTCCATTCTACTTAATTTGCAGACCTTCTGGTAATGCTTCAACTCCACCTTTAAGTCTATAATTTGCCCAGTTATTTAATTTATTATTTTGTACTGAAATTTTACTTTTTTATATAATTTCTCTAATGCCTCTTCCTCATTCTCAAACGTCCATTCTGCCTTCATTCCTCTTTCATTATTTTGATAAACCTTCCATAATTTTTCATTATTATCAAAACCATATCCTATAACAAAATCTGCATCTGTAATTTGATTTAATACTATTTTCCACATGCCTATGTTATCTTTAAATGATAACATACTAGAAATTAATTCGTTTTTATCCACACTTAATTCTCCTTTAAGGCTGTATATATCCTGCACCGGATGATCAGTGCAAGAAAACCAATGAATGATTAATTAATAGACACGAAGGAGTTGTAGGTTGTTGGGAGTCCGAAAGTATAACCATAATTAAAGTTAAAATTTTCTATATATCGCAATCTTCATATTGATTCAACACATAAGCTTTATAATATGCATCTAAAAACTTATCTGGCAAACGAAGTCGGCAATACTCATCAATAATTTGTAAACTCTTTTTTATAGACTCAACATCACTATTTAACGAACATCTTTTTCCTAAAAATTCTGTTATTATACTTTCCTTTCCTATTTCCAAGCCCGCTCCAAATCTTCCATACTGGTCATCCAAATCACATTTTAGCCAAAAGGAATCATATAATATACATGCGACTTCTTTTGTTGCGGAATTAATATACCTCATCTTTGCTTTATATCCAAAAAAACCTTCCACTAAATCATATAATTCATCTGCATTCATTGTTGGTCTCCTTTAATATCGTGGTTTCATTGTCATAGTTCCGGCATCCCACTTATAATTATCCAAGCCGATGCTCCTCCCCCGAAAAATGAATACACTTCCCAAAGCCGACTGTTACATCTGCTTATCTTTAAATTAATCCCCATGGATACATCCCTTTCGACGACAGCTATTACGATTAATTTAAAGACTGAAAATTTTTGTAGTGGTTGTCCTTATGTGGAAACATAATTAAAATGATTGACACTCATTACAATAATAATTATCTGCATCTGTTACTAATTGCCAAAAAGTATCATCGGCACAAAGTTCATCATAATCTGAAACACCTCTAAGAAGTCCCATCACAGCACCATTTGAATTTCTTATTGTTCTATTTTGAATAGCAATAATTAATTCATTTACATATTCCTTATACTGTTTCAAATATTCCATTGTAGCATTACTTTCTAAGCACATAGTATCAATATATGCATTTATAGCAGTCAACTTTCCTTCTAATATTTCATATTTATTCATATTTTCTTCTTTCTATGGCAATGATTTTGTATCCAAAACCCAGCCATCATCAAATACCTCCTTTTCATCAGCAGTCAGATTTTCTTTTGCGTAACGAGATGAGCTTCTGTACTTTTCTAACCACTTCGTATCTCCTTTTAAAACATTCTCCCATTTACTAGCTAATCCTCTTGCTACTATCAGCAGACAATTTTTGATATATATATCTGCCCCTTCTCCACTCAATAAATCTTCTCTATCTTGACTATCATATGCTTGTGCAAAAAAACTTCCGCAGGGATATTTTCCCATATCCGGATCCCTTTTATACAAATAATATATTTCTATATCAAATCTGTCTATTGCAATCATAATTGCAAATTCATCTCCAATCATAGCTGTTTTTAACGGAGATATTTTTACACACACCAAATTATATTCCTTACATATTTTGTTCATATACATTGGTATATTATCATTAATATTTGTCCATAAATTATCCATGTTTTTTTTCCCTACTTAACCATTGTTTTAGTAACAGTATCAAAATAATATCCATACTTCTTCAAATATGTATACTCTCTACCAAAACCAGTAAGTTCTGTTTTTCCTGTAAACATATTTACACGGGTCAAATTATCCCACGTAGGTTCTGTAGCTATTTTAAATATATCATTTTTTTCAATGGCATTATCTAGCCATGGTTTATTATATTCATTCCAAAATTGACTAGGTGAAACATACAATTCATCTGGTGTATTTAACAGATTAAATCCACCATCTTCATCATCTGGCTCATGACAGCTGGTCCCACATCTTTTTGGAAATCGTAATAAACACATTTTCCATTAACATATTTAAAAATCTCTCTTCCCGAGATTTATTTGTTAGTTCTTGAAAATATCCCCCTCTTCTGGTACATCGAATAATAAGTTTCTGATACATTGACGCCGGATGATTACTTCATATGCAAGGCGGAGGAATGAGGCGTAGCGGTGGCTACGTCGATTGACGACAACGCAGCAGATGAAAAATCAGCCAAGTCAAGGTGTCAGTTATTTATTATTCGGTGTACTAGTTTTCAAATAGGCTCTGACATTGGAACTTTCATAATATGAATAATCATCCACTAATTGCATACTCTTTAAAACTTGCTCATCATTTTCTAATTCCAAATTCATATCAATATTTGTATACTTCAGTACATTTTCTCTATATTCCAAATATTTACTTACAACGCTTTTCTCGTTCATTCAATAACTCCTTTATGTCTTTGACCCTTTTTATACCTTCAGCATTCTTCTTGTATAACTTGCCATCTTTATGGAAATAAAGATTAAATTCATTTTTTGACAAAACAGACTTTAGCAAATTAATTGCCTCTTCAATACATTCTGTATTCAGCTGATTATTAAATTTGCAAATTCGATACAAAGAATTAGATGCTTGTTCAACGTCAAAAATTGTTATATCAAATGTTCTTATTTCATTTTCTACCACAATTCTATAATTATGAGGATAATAATTGTATTCTAATCTAAAAAAACCTCTGTTTTCAAACTTGCATATTGTTTCTATTTTTTCGATATCTGTACCAAACATTTTATACATACATGAGTCAAACATATCAATATATCTATTATAAAAACTACTATCTAACTGCATACCAAATTCCCCCTTCATCAACAAACTTATAACCATTATCTAGCAGATATTGGAGATCTCTAGAATAAAATTGCCCTTTACCTAAATAGTCTTCCGGATTATGCGATAAGTATATTTCTCTCCCAGAACTTGTCTGGATATCTAGAAACTTTTCATTAATTTTCCAAATCTCATCATCAGAATAACGAGCTGCAAGCTCATCCCAATTATCAAGTTGGAAATATTGCGCATCCATATCTTTGGCAACGCTTGTATATGCCGTCGGACCACCATCCCATATTTTCCCAATACGACTGCATCCGCTTTCCCTGCTTTTTCTACTATAACATCCAACTTCTTTGTTGTCACATCATGTTTGTCAAACATATGTAAATGGTAACTGTTAATATCATTGATATAATCTCCGATTTCCAGTTCTTCCATAAAAAAATCTTCTACAAAGTCAAATACTTTCCACTGCTCTTCTTCATCCACGTTCACACGGATGGTCTCATACAGTTCCTGTACTGTTTTCTGCGAATAATCCCTCACCATCCCAGATTACTCCATTTCTCCGTCACAGCTTCTGCTTTTATGCTCTCTGCTCCGTAAATATCTGCCTCCAGTGTTCCATCCCTGATCCTGCCAAGTATTTCCCCCACATTTCCATACAATTCCCTCAGATCATCTCCCAGCTTGTTGACTTCCTCATTATATCGTACCAGTCCATCCTCCGTCTTTCCTGCGCCTGATACTTCCAGTCTGGCATTGCCTCCGTCCGTTTCGCTGCCTGCCATAAGCTTGTTCAACAATTCCATATAGATATCCAGCATTTCCGGATCAATCTTTATTCCCGCCATTGCTCCCTCCTCTTTTAGTAAACATACGGATGGAGCAGCTTCAATTGAAAACCTGCATCTGAATCAAGATTTCTGACTTGATGTTTTCTTGAGCCAGCTGAGCACTTTCTCTATGTAAGATGATAAAAAGGCAGACTTCGGGCACGATATTTGCAAGAAGCAGACCGATATCAGCAGTCTGGAAAAGAATTTAAAATTATAACCAACCTCGTGTTTGCAGATATTTATCTGGAATTCTTAATTCAAGTTCCTCAACAATTCGTTGTATATAAGCTTCCATATCTGTATTTGAATAGCAATTGTGTGTATTCATTACGCTTATTAATCTTCCATTTCCAACTTCTATAGAAAACCCTATAATATCAAGTTCATAAGTGAAAACAACGTAAAAATAATCATAAGCAAAAAAACCTATTTTAAACGACCAATGTCCTGCTTCTTCCACCACATCATAATATTCTATACCTCTAATTTTATTACCAAATATTTTTTTTATTTTTTTACCCGTATCGATTCTAATATCATTAAAATTATTTTGTTGCATACCAAAAATCTCCTTTTTTTCTAATGCAAAATACCCATGTTTTTCTTGCAAATAATCCCATTCCCATTTCAATGCGCATTCACCATATGCCTCTGGATTATGTGAAAATCGTATCTCTTTACCTGCGTTTATGGCATCATCTAATGCAGGTTTGTTAAAATAGTCAAACATAGTTTGACCTGCTACATCTAAACCATAGTTTGGACTTCTTTTCCCTCTGTATTACATTTTTTTACTTTAGTAACCAGCTTAGGAAAATCAGCTGGTCTGTTTGGGAAAGTAATCTCTCCAAGCTTTTGATTGTAGCAGTCAATCATAACTGCTGTGTGGGTTTCTTTGTGTAAATCGATACCCACATAAATAAAATTTTCTTTAACCATAAAATCAACCCCAATCTCAATGTTTGGCAAAATAGTGGCAATCTCAACTGTTAAGCATCTTTCTCGGAATTACGCATCTTTTCAACAACCAAGTGTGCAAGAGTGGTATAGCCTATCCACTTCTGGTCAGGCACAAAATATCCCAAACGGATACCGCTGACTTTCATGGAGATGGATACATCCTGCAGAACACAGGACACGAAGCAGAAGAAATCTCCTTCGTGGTGTGTGATGTTAACTCTGAACAGAAGAGGTTGCAAGTTGATTTTTTGATTTTGGAGCAGATTTTTTATATATACCTCTAAAAACAAGCAGAATTGGCTTTATGCCAAAAGACCAAAACAGACAAAAACAAGTAATAATGCACAAATTTACTTTTCTGACACACAACCCAACTTTCTCTTGCCCCTGTGAGAGCCTGTGTTGCCCCTGTGTGCGATTTTAAGAGCGAAGTCGAGGTAGTTTACCCATAATGGAAGATTTGAGCCTTGTTGGGGAAATGTCACGAAATTATTACATCCTTCAAAACCAATTTTTGTTAGCACCTTTTATAAAGTTTCTTCAATGTGTTTTTCCAGCATCGGAATATCTTGTATTGCATCATCACAATATTTTTTATACTTTTCAGCACCCCAAAAATCTATTTGATTATATTGAACTCTCCCTGCACAGCATTCCCTATGCAAAACTTCTAGTTCAGAAATTGTAATCAGGTAATTTCCCTTCCTAGACAAAGGATCTTTAAACATTTTCCAATTCAGATTTCCTTTAAAAGTATCAACACACTTTTTAAGACTATCAATTATATTTTCTGGGCAAGAATCCTGTACTCTGAATACAAGCATCGGTATATTGCGATACCTGTCATCTTCGATGTACATATTATATCTCATCCATTCAATTGGAATGCGACTATGAATAAGTTTACCTATACATTTTTCCTTATTTTCTTCCATAAATCCTCCTATTGTATTGTAAATACATCAAAACCATCTGGATTAATCTCCTTCAAAGCTCTAAAATAATCATCTTTAAGAACTGGCGTATTTTTATACCTTGGATCATAAATGTATACACCATCCGAGTAGACTTCGTGATATTCGAAATCATACACCTTACCGTATTCATATCCATTTATAACACCATCTTTGCCTTCAATGCGGTATATTTTCCCTTGTTGTCCAGCCGTATCATAAAAATCAGTCGCGATTTCAGAGCAATCATAGCCAGGATTATTTTTATAATAGTCACTATTTAATAACTTATTGAATTTACTTTGAACTACATCTGAACCACCCTTACTACCACTCTCTACATTCTTGACTATAAAATTTATCAACTGCTACCGCTGCATTATACAAAGAGTCTATATTAGCGAGATTGTCATCCTCGAGTATTGCTCTTCTAAATCCTAATGTCCCACCATCTGATGCATCCATTTTATTTGAATCCAACTTATTTTTATACTCTTCTATAATTTTTTCCAATTTATTAAGATACTCTCTTGTATAATCATCAACACCATCTTGAATTTTTCTTATTTCACATTGTAAATCATTTAACTTTTTCTTCATAATTTCTCTTTTCATAATTTTTAACACCTATTCCTTTATATTTCTTACTTCCGTAATCCAATTTGAATCAAACTTACTAAATAAAATTTGTTTACCATTTCCAGGTCTAGGATCACTAATTTTAGTTTGTGCTTTTGCTGTTCCAATAGCATGAGTAACTTCAGTTCCCTTCTTCACTCTAGCAACTTTTACAACATTTCGATTTCCCCATTCTTTTGATAACGCCATTTTATCCATATATTCTTCAATTGTAGAAATTCCATTAGCCTCATCAATTGTTGTCCAATACCTAAGTGATGCATTTGGCGCATCAGAACTAAATTGAACCAAAATCATATCTTCTTTTACAACATCTCTAACTTCAACACCAGGATTAAAATCCTCTGCCAAACTATCCGCAAATCTATTTGAGTAATCCATTATTGATGATTCTCTACCACTCTGGTATGCTAAACACATAGGAATCAAAGCAGTCTTTTTCTATCTATTGCTTTTCTTTTATTCCTATTTCACAATTATCCTGTAATAGATAGAGGTGTGCGTCACCACTCTTGAAGCACTTGTGACTTCGTTCATTGAGACTGCTCCCTCTGCTTTGCAGGATTTTGCGTATTAGCTGGATGTTGACAGCATTTGTGCTGTACTTCGTATATCTAACCAGATTGTAACCCGCATTGAAGTGAGGATTCTATCTACTTACAATTCACATTAGAAAGGATTTCAATTATGTACATCGTAGGCATTGATATTGGCAAAAATCATCATGAAGCATCCATTGTTTCACCTGAAGGCAAACAAATCGGTCCTTCTCTTCGCTTTGCAACTACACACAAAGGTGCAGATTCTCTTATGAGCTTTATCTTCAAAAACATCGGTAATTCCCCTTGTGTATTTGGCATGGAAGCTACAGGTCATTACTGGTATCCCATTTATTCGTTTCTAAAAGCAAAAGGATATACCATCTATGTAATCAATCCTATCCAGTCTGATTCTTTAAGAAAAATGTATATACGACAAACCAAAAACGATTCAATTGACTCTTTTTTAATTGCAGAAGTGATACGTTTCGGTCAGTTTGGGACTACTTCCATGGCTGATGAAAACATCCTTGCCATGCGTCAGTTATGTCGTTATCGTGATTCTGTCATTTCTTCCAGAACTGAAATTAAGCTCCGAATCGGCACAATTATGGAACAAATCTTCCCAGAGTACGAAAAACAGTTTTCTTCTCTTTGGCTGAGCACATCCATGGGCATTCTGGAAAAGTATCTCACCCCTGAGAATATTGAGAATGCACCAATAGATGAGCTCTTTGAAATCATAAAAGATAAGAGCCACAACAAGCTTACCATGAAAAAAGCGATTTCTATCCGGGAAGCTGCAGCTGATACCTTTGGTATTAAGATAGCACAGGATGCTTTCTCTTTCCAGTTAAAACAGCTCATTGATCGGATGAATTTTCTTGATAAGCAGATTGAAGCTCTTGACTGCCAGATTCTTGAGTACTACGAGAAGTTTGATTGTTATCTTCATACCATTCCCGGGATAGGCATGATTGCTGCAGCAGCCATTCTTGCTGAAATCGGTGATATAAACAGATTTAAGAGTTCATCTGCCTTAGTTGCCTTTGCAGGTATTGATCCAACTGTACGACAATCCGGTGAATTTAGCAGCACTCATAATCACATGTCCAAACGGGGTTCACCTTACTTACGGCATGCCATTTTTCTCGCTGCAACTACCCGTTCTTTCCATAACAGTCCGTTGAATGCATATTACAAAAAGAAACGTGACCAAGGTAAACATCACTTAACTGCCACAGGAGCTGTAGCAAGACTATGATTTAAGCCTGCCTGTGGGGAGGCTTAGTTGTGATGCTCATTTTTGCTTCCATATTATATTCACGTTTTCCTGCTAAACACTCTAAGAAATACATCCACTCATCTTTGCTAACCTCTTCTTCGCCACTGGCATAATGTTTTAATGTAAAAAAAGCATCTGTTATCAGTTCCTCATCTGAGTCATATATTTTTTCACAATCAAAATCGTCAATTAAATATTCCATTAATACATTTTTATCTATATCACCTTTTACTACTTTTTCTATTATTTTTTCCATTTCATTATGATACATATCAACCTCCTAACTAATGTCCCTTGTTTATCAATTGTCCCGATGAAATTCTTACAGCATCAAAGTCTCTGTGAATAATATATCCCCTGGCATCTGTAACTTCATGAATCAAATATTTTGTTCCTAATTCATCACTATATTTATATACAACAGAAGTTCCTCCTTCAGTAGATGCACGGGAACTCATTATCCTTTTATTCAACAGTGAAAAATCTTCTCCTCTAGCTTCAACCTGTCCAATTTTATCTATTGTGGCTTTATCTGTATAAAATTTTCCATTTCGATTTTCAATATTAGTCAGAAAATCTGCTGTAGTATCATATTTTCCACGACTTCCCATAGCTGGTCTCATCAACACTTTCACTAATTTTCCCCTGTGGTGGACAAGCTTTACCTGTTGACGTACTTGCATACCCACTCGGATCATCATACACCACCGGATTATTCCCGCAGTACGCATACAGATTCAGTCCATCCCCCTGATAGACGTCTTCCTGCATGAAACGCCCGGCAACCGGATTATAATACCTCGCCCGCAGATAATACTGTCCCGTTACATCATCATACTGTTGTCCCGTATAGCGGATGCGGTTATTCAGCTTCTCTGTGGTTCCAAGAGACATGCCAAAGGCATCATACTGATAGCTGTTCCGGATTTCTCCCTGTCCATCAGTAACAAATACCGTACTGAGCTGTTCATCCCTGTGGTAGTAGGACAGTTCCTGTCCTCTGCGGAACGCTTCCATCCCTGCCCCGAGATGATAACTGGTGCCCTGCTCTTCTCTTCCCTCCTCCTGCAGAAGCTCTCCATCGTGGTATACAAAGCTGGTCCTCCTGCCGTTTTCCAGCAGTTCAAAGCGCAGTCCTTCCGCGTCATAGCGGTTCTCCTGCACGCTGCCGTTTTCGGTTTCCACCCTTGTCTGCTGGCGGCGGCTGTTATAGGAGAACAGGCGGGTCCCGGCTGCATTTTTCTCCTCTATTATACCGCCCTGACGGTCATAAGAAAACTGTTTTCTATCGGCAGGGCTTTCTTCTGCGGTAAGCTGGTTCTTCGCATTATAAAGATAGCGGATTTCTCCCTGTGCATCCGTCTTCCGAATTCTGTTCCCTGCTTTGTCATAGGCATAGCAAACAGAAGCGCCGTTCCGCCGCTCTTCCAGAAGCTGTCCTCGGACATCATAATTGTAGGAGATATCCAGCGCATTATTCCCTGCGGTGATTTCGGAAGTGATGCCGCCCAGAGCTGCCTGTGTGCCTGCCTTCGCTGTGCGGTTTCCGTTGCCGTCATACCGGTATGCAAAGGAAATCAGGACATTTTCACCTGCTCTGGTTTCCAGCGTGCGGATGTTACCGTCACCATCGTAGGTATAGGCGGTCTCCACACCATTGCCATAACGGATATGGCGGATGCGGTTCAGGGCATCGTAGCCGTAGCGCACTTCCAGTCCGTCATTGTTGTAAACACGGCTCCTGCGTCCTAAGATATCGTACTCATACCGGGGGCTGAGTCCCTCGGGATCCCTGATCTCCGTGATCTGCCCTGCCCTGTCATGGGTATAGGAAACTAAGCGTTTCCCGTTGGAACGCTTCTCTTTCAGATTACCATATGCATCGTAGATATATTCATAGGACTTTCCGTCGCAGACAGCACGGGTCACCCGGCCCAGGCTGTCATAGTGCCAGGTGCTGATATTGGTATGTTTTCCTTCTGCATCGGACGCCTTCTCATACACAGGCTGACCGAATACGTTGCAGGCACGCTGCAGCTGTCTTCCATCCCTGTCGATATGCAGGGACAGGTTGCCCTCCTCGTCATACCGGAAGGTCTCTGTGAATCCTAACTGA
>OGNZ01001270.1_pt1 | contig 11277 bp, 10 predicted proteins | sample 1573601 | NCBI WGS metagenome assembly OGNZ01 (sample SAMEA2582009, study PRJEB24529) | metagenome | biome: Human gut stool | place: China | collected 2011
ATGGAGTACCGTTTGGTCACACAGGCGGGCTACCCCTTCCACCACATCGAGATCACCGGCTTCCAGCGCAAGCTCAGCCTGCACAACATCAAGCGCAACATCATCACCCTGTGGAATCTGGCCCTCTCCGGTCCCAAGGCCAAGGCCATGATGAAGGAAGTAAAGCCGGATCTCGTCATCGGCTGCGGCGGTTATGTGTCCGGCCCGGTGGTGCGCTGCGCCGCCAAAATGGGCATCCACACCGCCCTGCACGAGCAGAACGCCTTCCCCGGTGTGACCAACAAGCTGCTGGCCCCGGATGTGGATATCGTGTTTGCCGCCGTGCCCGCCGCCGTGGAAAAGCTGGGCGCACCGGACAAGACCCTTGTGGTAGGCAACCCCGTGCGGCCGGAGGTGTTTGTACAGGCCGCCAACCGCGAGGCCATCCGCGCACAGCTGGGTGCGGGCGACCGCACGGTCATCCTGTCCTTCGGCGGCAGCCTGGGCGCACGCCGGGTCAACGAGGTGGTGGCAGACCTGTGCGCCTGGGAACAGCATGAGCACAAGCCGGTGCTGCACCTGCACGCCACCGGCCAGTACGGCGTGCAGCTGTTTGAGCAGCTGCAAAAGCAGAAGGATTTTGCCCCCGGCGACAGCCTTGTGGTAAAGGAATACATCAACAATATGCCGGAGCTGCTGGCTGCGGCAGACCTCGTTATCAGCCGCGCCGGTGCGCTGACGCTGGCCGAACTGGAGGCTGTGGGACGCGCCGCTGTGCTGATCCCCAGCCCCAACGTGGCGGAGAACCACCAGTACTACAACGCCATGGAACTGCAGAAGGCCGGGGCGGCTGTGGTCATTGAAGAAAAAGACCTGACCGGTGAAAAGCTGGTGCAGACTGTTTCTGCCATGCTGGCACAGCCCGGCAAGCTGGCCGAGATGGGCAAAAACGCCCGCAGCCTGTCTGTGGACGACAGTCTGGACCGCATCACTGCGGCGCTGCTCAAGCTGGTAAAAACCCCGTGATGCAGCCCCGGAATAAACAGGAAAGAAGGTGCGAACGATGCAGCAGAACCGTGACCGCAACGGCAGACCCCGGAACCCGAGACCCTATGACCTGAACCGGGATGTGGCGCGCACCTCTGCGCCTTCGCAGGATCATACGCCCCGGAGCACCGGCAGCAGCCGCTACGGCTACAATGGCGAGCCGCTCAGCCGCCCGCCCTCCCGCAGCGCCAACGGCAGCGTGCGCTCCTCCCGGGCAGATAACAGCATCCAGTTCCCCACCCAGACCCAGCCCCGCCGCCCGGCGCAGGGGCAGGGAAGCAATACCACCCAGTATCCCTCTGGCAGCCGCCCGGCGGGCAGCAGACCCAAAAACGCGAAGTCTGGCGGCAAGCAGCGCCGCCCGGCAAACAATGCCCGCAGCGGGCAGAACAGCCGGAAAAACCAGAATTACCAGAATGCAAACCGGCAGCACCCGGCGGGCAACGGTCAGCGCCTGCGCCCGGCGCAGGACGCCCCGCAGCAAAGCCCTGCCCGGCGGGAAATGCGCAAAAAGCGCAAGGTGACCCGCGCCACATTGCGGCGCCGCCGGATGCTGCGCCGCCTGACCGCCTTTGCCATGCTGCTGTGCGTCATTGGCGCAGGCATCTACCTGACCATGACCATGCTGTTCCGCATCAATTCCATTCAGGTGCAGACCCCGGACGGCAAACAGGTGACCGAGATCGCGGGCTATACCGCAGACAGCATTTTGCAGCGGATGGGCGTGCAGCTGGAGGAAAACATCTTCAGCTTTGAACCCGGCGAAAAGGCCGCGGTGCTGGAGCAGAACTTCCCGCTGCTGGGCTCCATCAAGGTGATCCGGGACTACCCCAACACCGTGGTGGTGCAGGTGACCGAGGCTGTGCCCGCCTACGCGGTGCAAAACGGCAGCAAGTGGCTTGTGATCTCGGACAAATGGAAGATTTTGTCCGAGGAAAGCACCCAGCCTGAGGGACTTTGCACCCTGTACGGCGGCAAGCTGCAGGATACCACCCCGGGACAGGGCTTCTGGTTCGTGGACGATGCGGACGCGGCAAGCGCCTCCGGGTCGGAAACCGCCGAAAGTGAAAGCACGGTGAGCACCGAGACCGCCCGCATGGAAGCGCTGCGCACACTGCGCAGCAAGCTGGAGGAATACGGTCTGTCGCAGGACGTGACACGGCTGGAAGTGGCAGACACCGAGCAGCTCGCATTTTTGTATCAGGACCGCATCAGCGTGCTGCTAGGTACGCTGAACGATCTGGATTATAAGCTGGACCGCGCCCGCTATGTACTGACCAACGCCGACGGCAAGGGCTGCGGCCCCACCGATACCGGGCGGCTGGATTTCAGCCATACCAGCGCCAGCAGCACCCGCAAGATCTATTTTGCACAGGGCGAGCCCACTCTGCCTTCCGGCTATGTGGTACCGCCCAAGGCCGAGGAACCCGCCCCGGCAGAGGACACTGCCGACAGCACGGAAAGCGCAGAAAGCGCGGATGCTGCCGACACCACCGAACCGGCGGCTGACGCGGACACCGAGCAGCTGCCCCTGACCCACCCTGACCGCATGACGGCCAACGAAGAAGAAAACCCCATGTAAAGAAGCTCTTTGGAGGAGACTGTATGAAGCTGGAACAACTGATGGAAGGCGTGCCCTTTACCCTTGTGCAGGGCAGTCTGGATACTGAGATCGCAGATATCATCTACGACAGCCGCAAGGCTGCCCCGGGGCTTTTGTTCGTGTGTATCGTGGGCACCCAACGGGACAGCCACGCGTTTGCCGCTGACTGCGCCGCCAAGGGAATCAGCGCGCTGGTCATCCAGCACGATATCGACCTTTCTACCCTGCCCGGGGTGACCGTGGTCAAGGTGGAGAGCAGCCGCTATGCCATGGCGTTGATGAGCGCCAACCTCTTCGGCAACCCTGCCCGCCAGATGACCATGATCGGCGTCACCGGCACCAAGGGCAAGACCACTACCACCCACATGATCAAAAGCGTGCTGGAGGCCGCAGGCCGCAAGGTGGGCATGATCGGCACCAACGGCATCTACTATATGGGACGCCACAAGGACACCGCCAACACCACCCCGGAAAGCTACGAGCTGCAAAAGACCTTCCGGGAGTTTCTGGATGCCGGCTGCGATACCGCGCTGATGGAAGTATCCAGTCAGGGCCTGATGATGGACCGCGTGGCGGGCGTGCACTACGATGTGGGTGTGTTCACCAACCTTTCGCCGGATCACATCGGCCCCGGCGAGCACAAGACCTTTGAGGAGTACCGCAGCTGGAAGGGACAGCTGTTCAAACGCTGCGATGTGGGCGTGGTGAACATTGACGATGAGAACACTGCCGCCCTGCTGGAAGGCCATACCTGCAAGCTGGTCACCTATGGCCGCGATGAAAAGGCCGACTACCGCGAGACCGGCTACGAGCTGCTGCGCACCCACGATTTTCTGGGCGTTGCCTTCCACGTTACCGGCAAGGACGAGATGGACGTCAAGGTGAATATGCCCGGCGAGTTCAGCGTGTACAACGCGCTGGCAGCGCTGGCCGTGGGCAAGGTGCTGGGTCTGCCGGATGCCGCCATTCACGATGGTCTGGGCAAGTGCGTGGTGAAGGGCCGTGTGGAGCTGGTGCCCATCAGCAAAAAGTTCACCATCCTGCTGGACTACGCCCATAACGAGGTATCCACCGAGAGCCTGCTTACCACCCTGCGCGCCTACAAGCCCCACCGTCTGGTGGTGGTGTTTGGCTGCGGCGGCAACCGCTCCAAGCTGCGCCGCTACGGCATGGGCGAGATCTGCGCCAAGATGGCCGATTTCTCCATCCTCACCGAGGACAACAACCGCTTTGAAAAGGTAGAGGATATTATTGCGGATATCCGCGAAGGCATGAACAAGGGCAACCCGGACGCAAAGTTCGTGGAGATCCCCGACCGTCTGGACGCCCTGCACTACGCAGTGGATCACGCACAGGAGGGTGACCTGATCGCCGTCATCGGAAAGGGTCACGAGACCTACCGCGACCGCGAGGGCGTCAAGACCCCCTTCCTTGAGCGGGAACTGCTGGAAGAGTACGCACAGCAGATCGGGCTGGAATAAGAAAATAATATTATTATTGCGGGAAAGGCCGCTGCACAAAGTTCTGTGCAGCGGCCTTTTTGCGTCTGTGGGAGCCCCTATATAAAGAGGAAGCAAACTGTGTCGAAAATGTAAAAGATAAAAATTTTTAACTAAAACCATTGACTTATCCAACGGTTTGATTATAATGGTCGTGTTCGATACCTCATAAATTTTAGGTAAATAATTAAAAACAAACAGTGAACATAAAGGAGAATACTACCATGACTTTCGAGGAAATGAAGAAGATCGTTGTCGATACCCTGAGCTGCGATGAGGACAAGGTGACCATGGAGGCCAGCCTGACCGAGGATCTGGAGGCCGACAGCCTGGACGCTGTGGAGCTGAACATGGCGCTGGAAGAGGCCTGCGGCGTGTCCATCCCCGATGAGGAGCTGGCAAACCTCAAGACCGTGGGCGATATCTTCAACTACATCAATGCCCATGTCTGAGGCTGACCGAGGCGAAACGAGATGAACAGTATCAAAGACCTGCTGCCGGGCAGCATGCGGGAGCGCACCTTCCAGCTGAAGGCCCGGCGGGATGCGGGTGCCGTGTGGAACGACCCGCAGTTCGTGGAATGCAAAAAGTGCGGACGCCGCGCCACCCGCCAGATCTGGAACAAGGCACAGTACGTCTGCCCCAACTGCGGGGTGCACCTGCCCATCGGCGGGTACTACCGCCTGAACCTCATCCTTGATAAGGGCAGCTTCCGGGAACTGGATGCCGACCTTGCCCCGCAGGATGTGCTGCAGTTTCCCGGCTACCCGGAAAAGCTGGAAGCACAGACCGGCAAGACCGGCCTGAAGGAGGCTGTCATCACCGCCACGGGGCGCATCGAGGGCACCCCGGTGGTAGTTGCAGTGCTGGACAGCCGGTTCTTTATGGGCAGCATGAGCACCACCGTGGGCGAAAAGATCACCCGCGCCGTGGAGCACGCCACCGCAAAGCACCTGCCGCTGATCATCTTCTCGGCCAGTGGCGGCGCCCGGATGCAGGAGGGCATCTTCAGCCTGATGCAGATGGCAAAGACCTCTGCCGCCATCGAGCGGTTCTCCGCCCGGGGCGGGCTGTACATCAGCGTGCTGACCCACCCCACCACCGGCGGCGTGACCGCAAGCTTTGCCAGCCTTGGCGATATCATGCTGGCCGAGCCCGGGGCGCTGATCGGTTTTGCGGGCCCCCGGGTCATTGAACAGACCATCGGCGAAAAGCTGCCCGCAGGCTTCCAGCGCAGCGAGTTCCAGTACGAGCACGGCTTTGTGGACAAGGTAGTGCCCCGTACCAAGATGCGCGAAACACTGGCGCAGCTGCTGCGTCTGCACGCCTGAGGAGGGAGCGCCTTATGATCAAGGACATCTTACAACAGCTCGCACCGCTGGATGAAAAGATCGCCGCCCTGCGCGGCGACCCGGCGGACGAGAACATGACCGATATCACCAACCACGCTGCCGAGCTGGCAGAGCTTTCCGCGCAGGAGGACGCTTTGCTGTCCGGCTGCGGGGCACTGACCGCAGAGGACAGGGTCTTTCTGGCACGCCACCCGGAGCGCCCCCACATCGATGAGATCGTGGATGCACTGTTCACCGACTTCTTTGAGCAGTGCGGCGACCGCCAGTGCAAGGAAGATGCCGCCATTCTGGGCGGTGTGGCGCTGTTCCACGGCCAGCCGGTCACGGTCATCGGCCACCGCAAGGGCAGCACGCTGGAAGAAAACCTGCGCTGCAACTTCGGTATGCCCGGGCCGGAGGGCTACCGCAAGGCTCTGCGCCTGATGAAGCAGGCGGAAAAATTTGATCGTCCCATCATTACCTTCATCGACACTCCGGGCGCATACCCCGGCAAGGACGCCGAGGAGCGCGGACAGGGCGAGGCCATTGCCCGCAACCTGATGGAGATGAGCGGCCTGACCGTGCCGGTGATCGCAGTGGTCACCGGCGAGGGCTCCTCCGGCGGCGCGCTGGCGCTGGGTGTGGCAAACCGCATCCTGATGCTGGAAAACGCCGTCTACTCGGTGCTGAGCCCCGAAGGCTTTGCCAGCATCCTGTGGAAGGATTCCTCCCGCAGCGGCGAAGCCTGCGAGATCATGAAGCTGACCGCGCAGGATCTGTACAAGGACGGCATCGTGGAGGAGATCATCCCGGAGCCGGTGGGCGGCGCACAGCGCGCCCACGGGGTACTGTTCGGCAATCTGGACGAGGCACTGCAGCGTCAGCTGCGCAGCCTTGCCCGCATGAACGGCCGTCAGCTGGCCGAGCAGCGCTACCAGAAATTCCGTCAGATCGGAGAAATGAGGAAAGCATGAAGGGTTTGCGTCTGATCGCCACCGGCGGGGCTTTGCCCGGCCGCACGGTCACCAACGAAGAGCTGAGCCGCACCGTGGATACCAGCGACGAGTGGATCACCACCCGCACCGGCATCCGCACCAGGCACTACTGCACCGAGGGCGAAAACGCCGCTACACTGGCCATTGCTGCCGCAAAGCAGGCGCTGCAGCGCAGCGGTCTTGCTCCGGCAGACATTGCCTGCTGCGTCTGCGCCACCCTTTCCGCACCGGACGCCACCCCAAGCGTGGCCTGTCAGGTGCAGGCGGCGCTGGCACTGCCGGAAAACCGCCCTGCACTGGACGTGAACGCCGCCTGTTCCGGCTTTTTGTATGGAACGGCGGTGGCGCGCGGCTTGCTGGCTACGCTGGGCGGGCGGTACGCGCTGGTCATCGGCACCGAGGCGCTCTCCCGCCTGATGGACCCCGCCGACCGCTCCACCTGCGTACTGTTCGGCGATGGTGCCGGTGCGGCAGTATTTGAACTGACCGACACCTCCGCGCCCTTTGCCATCACGCTGGGTGCCCGGGGCGATGCCGCCATCCATGCCGGCGGCCCCAGCCGCGCAGGCTCGGCACCCATCAGCATGGACGGCAGGGCAGTGTTCCGCTTTGCGGTGGATGCCCTGCCCAAATGCCTGCACACCGTGCTGGACGAGACCGGCCTTACGCTGGACAATCTGGACTGGGTGGTCTGTCATCAGGCCAACAGCCGCATCATCGACCACTGCGTCAAGGCGCTGCACGCCGACGGTGCAAAGTTCTACAAAAACATGGACCGCCACGGCAACACCAGTGCTGCCAGCATCCCGGTGGCGCTGAACGAGCTGGCTGAAAGCGGCCAGCTGCACCCCGGCCAGACCCTTGCCTGCATCGGCTTCGGCGGCGGCCTGACATGGGGCGGCATGATCGTGGAATATGACCCTGCAAGGTTTTAACAGGCTCGCCCTCTCCGTCATGGCTCACGCCGTGCCACCTCTCCCAAAGGGAGAGGCAAGAGCCTTACCACAACGTTCTTGGCTCCCCCTTTGGGGGAGCTGGCGCGACAGCGCCTGAGAGGGCGAGGACGTTGAACAATAAGAGTCACTTTTATGAAACTTTTAAATGAAATTTTAGGTACCAAATACCCCATCATTCAGGGCGGCATGGCAAACATTGCCACCGGCGAGTTTGCCGCAGCCTGCTCCAACGCCGGTGCACTGGGCATCATCGGTGCGGGCGGCATGAATGCCGATACCCTGCGCCAGAACATCCGCCGCTGCCGGGAGCTGACCGACAAGCCCTTTGGTGTAAACATCATGCTCATGCACCCGCAGGCAGATGAGTTTGCCCAGATCGTGGTGGAGGAAAAAGTCGCCGTGGTCACCACCGGCGCAGGCAACCCGGGAAAATACGTTTCCATGTGGAAAGCTGCCGGTATCAAGGTGATCCCGGTGGTGGCGGCTGCCGTGCTGGCACGGCATTTGGAGCCGCTGGGCATTGACGCCGTCATTGCCGAGGGCACCGAGAGCGGCGGCCATGTGGGCGAGATGACCACCATGGCACTGGTGCCGCAGGTGGTGGACGCGGTCAGCGTGCCGGTCATCGCCGCAGGCGGCATTGCCGATGGCCGTCAGCTGGCGGCTGCGCTGGCACTGGGCGCTTGCGGGGTGCAGGTGGGCACCTGCCTGCTGGCAAGCGAGGAGTGCCCCATTCACCCCAACTACAAGGCCGCGCTGCTCAAAGCCGGGGACAGTGACACCATCGTCACCGGACGCACCGTGGGTGCACCGGTGCGTGTGCTGAAAAACCGCATGAGCCGGGAGTATGTCCGTCAGGAAAAGGCGGGCGCCGATAAGATGGAGCTGGAAAAATACACGCTGGGCAGCCTGCGCCGTGCCGTCTTTGAGGGCGACACGGTAAGCGGCAGCCTGATGGCCGGTCAGGTAGCCGGAATGCTGCACGAGGTGCGCCCCGTGGCGGACATCCTTGCCGACCTGTGGCAGGGCGGGAGGCAGCGCATCGCCGCGCTGAACACCGAATGCTGACCCTTGGCGGCAAGCCCCTGCAAGTACCCATTTTGCAGGGCGGCATGGGCGTAGGCGTCTCGCTGGGCGGGCTGGCCGGTGCGGTAGCAGCCTGCGGCGGCATGGGGTGCATCTCCACCGCCGATGCAGGCTACCGCGAGCCGGATTTTGCCCGTGACCCGGCGGCAGCAAACCACCGTGCCCTGACCGCAGAAATTCAAAAAGCCAAGGCCATTGCCGGGGGCATGGGTCTGGTAGCTATCAACGCCATGGTAGCCACCCGGGACTATGTCGAGGCTATTCGCACCGCCGTGGCGGCGGGGGTGGATGCCGTGGTCTCCGGTGCGGGTCTGCCGCTGGAACTGCCGGGCATTGTGGGCACCAAAGAGGTAGCCATTGCGCCCATCGTATCCAGCGCCCGGGCGGCAAAGCTCATCCTGCGCCGCTGGGCAAAGGGCTTTGACCGTACCGCCGATTTTGTGGTCATCGAGGGCTGCAAGGCGGGCGGGCATCTCGGCTTTGCCGAGGAGGACCTGCTGGCCGACCGCTGCCAGACTTTGGACGAGATTCTGCCCGGGGTGCTGGCCGAGGTAAAGCCCTACGAGGAACAATACGGCCACGCCATCCCGGTATTTGTGGCGGGCGGTGTATACACTGGTGCCGACATGGCACATTTTACAAAGCTTGGCGCTGCGGGTGTGCAGCTTGCTACCCGCTTTATCCCCACCTACGAGTGCGACGCCTCCCAGACCTACAAGGACGTGCTGCTGGCGGCAAAGCCGGAGGATGTGCGCATCATCCACAGCCCGGTGGGAATGCCCGGTCGTGCGCTGAACACCCCGCTGGTGCAGGCGCTGGCTGAGGGCAAACGCTTCCCGCCCAAGCACTGCGCCCGGTGTCTCAAGACCTGCGATCCCGCCGCTGTGCCCTACTGCATCACCCACGCCCTCATCGAGGCGGTGAAGGGCAACGTGGAGGAAGGTCTCTTCTTCTGCGGCGAAAACGTGGGTCGGCTTGACCGGATGCGCACCGTGCGCGAGCTGATGGACGAACTTGTGACCGAATGGAGGCAGAATTTATGAAGCTTGCCGTACTTTACGCCGGTCAGGGTGCACAGCACCCCGGCATGGGCAAGGAATTTTACGAAGCATCTCCCGCCTTCCGGGCGGCCTTTGACAGCGCAGCGCTGGATTTTGACCTGCACCGCGTCTGCTTTGAGGACCCGGACGGCGTTTTGAACCAGACCGAATACACCCAGCCCTGCATGGTGGCCTTTGCCTGCGGCGTGACCGCCGTGCTGGCCGAAAAGGGCGTGAAGCCCGCCTATCTGGCGGGGCTTTCGCTGGGCGAATACTCCGCGCTGGAAGCTGCCGGGGTGTTCACCGCAAAGCAGGCCATCGAGCTGACCGCCTTCCGGGGCAAGGCCATGGCCGAGGCTGCAAAGGGCCTTGACTGCGGTATGACCGCCGTGCTGGGGCTGGACAGAGAAAAACTGTCCGCCTGCTGCGAACAGGCAGCTGAGGCAGGCTGTGTGCAGATCTGCAACTACAACTGCCCTGGGCAGCTGGTCATCGGCGGCGAAAAGGCCGCTGTGGAGCAGGCCGCCGCGCTGGCAAAGGAAGCCGGTGCCCGCCGCTGTATCCCGCTGAAGGTCAGCGGCCCCTTCCACACAAAGCTGATGGCTCCCGCAGGGGATGCACTGGCACAGCGCTTTGCGGGCGAAAACTTCGGCACCATGGAGACGCCGGTGCTGTTCAACTGTCTGGGGCATGAAAAGGCCGAGACCGACAGCATTCCGCAGCTGCTGGTAAAGCAGGTGCAGAGCAGCGTCTACATGGAAGATACCCTGCGCCGTCTGGGCGAGCTGGGCGTCACCGACATTCTCGAAGTCGGCCCGGGCAAGGCCCTGAGCGGCTTCGTGAAAAAGACACTGGGCGCAGACGTCCACTGCACCGCTGTCGAGACGGCAGAAGAGCTGGAAGCTTTCCTCACCAGCTGGAAGGAGGCACAGGCATGAGCGAAGAAAAGCTGACCCGTGCCGCCGTCGTCACCGGCGGAAGCCGGGGCATCGGCCGGGCTGTCTGTGTTGCGCTGGCAAAGCAGGGCTGCAATGTGGTGGTCAACTACTGCCACGGTGAGGCCGCTGCCGCCGAGACTGCCGCACTGTGCAAAGAGCTTGGCGTCGAGGCCGTCACCGTGCAGGCCGACGTCTCCACTGCCGAGGGCTGCAAGAAGCTGTTCGAAGAAGCAGTGAATGTCTTTGGCCGCGTGGATATTCTCGTCAACAACGCGGGCGTCACCCGCGACAACCTCATCCTCCGCCTTTCCGAGGAGGACTTCGACACCGTCCTGAACGCCAACCTCAAGGGTGCGTTCCTCTGCTGCAAGGAGGCCGCACGCCGGATGGTGCGCCAGCGCTATGGCCGCATCGTCAACCTGAGCAGCGTGGTGGGTCTGCGGGGCAACGCAGGCCAGACCAACTATTCCGCCAGCAAGGCGGGCCTCATCGGCCTGACCAAGAGCCTCGCCAAGGAGCTGGCCAGCCGGAACGTCACCGTCAACGCGGTGGCTCCCGGCTTCGTCGCCACGGATATGACCGCCGCTCTGACGGAGACCGCGAAAAACGCCGCCCTCGGCTCCATTCCCATGGGCCGCATGGGCACGCCGGAAAACGTGGCCAAGGCCGTGGCCTTTTTAGCGGGTGAGGACGCGGGCTACATCACCGGGCAGGTTTTGGCCGGTGACGGCGGCATGAGTATGTAAGGAGGAACGCGACATGGAACGACGCAGAGTTGTCATCACCGGTCTGGGGGCCGTGAC
>OGNZ01001275.1_pt1 | contig 11234 bp, 5 predicted proteins | sample 1573601 | NCBI WGS metagenome assembly OGNZ01 (sample SAMEA2582009, study PRJEB24529) | metagenome | biome: Human gut stool | place: China | collected 2011
CTGGAACAGCATGACATCAGTTTGAATTTGATCCTCATTTCTGCCCATAGCTGCGATGCTGCGTATGAGATCGTCATCCGCACGATTCTGGTGCGGAAAGCAAATATGCAGGTCAACAAGCTGCACCGCCATGCGGCAGGGCTTGTAAAGGCGGAGAAACAGTCGGCGATGATTGAAATTCTGGAGCCGCTGTTTACCGAAGAGGAAAAACAGATTTATAAAAGAGGCAGAAATGCGAAATCCTATACCAAGGCAAAAAATGCGTCCACGATCGACTACCGCCGGGCAACCGGGTTTGAGGCCGTGATGGGGTATCTGTACCTGACGGGGCAGACAGACCGGATGCTTGACCTGATCAAAGACGGTATCCGTCTGGCAGGTCTGGAGATCTGAGTGCAGTGTAACGCATGTGACAGGAAAGCAATACGTAATGAGAAAATAATGCGTAATGAGAAAGTAATACGTAATAAGAAAGGACAAGCATGGGATATCAGGAATTTACCATAGAGGGCAGAAATGCCGTGATCGAAGCGTATCGTTCGGGCAAACCCATTGACAAGCTGTTCATTTTGGATGGCTGTCAGGACGGTCCGATGATGACCATTAAAAGAGAAGCTAAAAAACATGACACGTTAGTAAAGTATGTGACCAAGGAGCGCCTGGATCAGTTATCCGAGACCGGAAAACATCAGGGCGTCATCGCTTATGCGGCGGCTTATGAGTACGCAGAGGTGGACGACATCCTGGAAGCGGCGAAGAAAAAGGGTGAGCCGCCCTTTATTTTCCTGCTGGATAATATCGAAGATCCCCATAATCTGGGAGCTATCATCCGTACCGCCAATCTGGCAGGTGCCCATGGCGTCATCATTCCGAAGAACCGTGCAGCGGGACTGACCGCTACGGTAGCGCGGACCTCCGCCGGAGCACTGAACTATACGCCGGTGGCAAAGGTGACGAATCTGGCGAAGACCATCGAAGACCTGAAAAAGGAAGGTCTGTGGTTCGTGTGCGCGGATATGGGCGGGACTACCATGTATGATCTGGATCTGAAGGGACCCATCGGTCTGGTCATCGGCAACGAGGGCGAGGGTGTAGGCCGTCTGGTGAAGGAAAAATGCGACATGGTGGCGTCTATTCCCATGAAGGGAGATATCGATTCCTTAAATGCTTCCGTAGCAGCAGGAGTACTGGCTTACGAGGTCGTACGTCACAGACTGCAGGCATAACATAACAGGGTGCTGCATCCGGAAGCCGGATAGCAAAGGGGAAAGCATGACAGAGCATTTCAAGTATGAAGATATGACAGATGAGGAGCTCATCGACCAGCTGCGGGAAGGCGACAGGCAAGTGATGGACTACATCTGTGACAAGTATAAAAATCTGGTGCGCAGCAAAGCAAAATCCATGTATATCCTGGGCGGAGACAGTGAGGATCTGATCCAGGAGGGGATGATCGGTCTGTTCAAGGCAGTGCGGGATTACGACTGTGGCAGAGACGCCAGCTTTTACACGTTTGCGGATCTGTGCATCAGCAGACAGATGTATACGGCGGTGCAGGCATCGCAGCGGCTGAAGCACACACCGTTGAATACCTATGTCTCCCTGGACAGCCATGGAAGAACGGAAGAGGACAGGGATCCGGAGACACAGACGCTGGCGGAGCTTCTGACGGATAAGACCGGCAGGAATCCGGAGGAACTTTTCCTGGATAAGGAGAGAGTGGCCTATCTGGAGAAAAGGATCGCTACGGAGCTGAGTGAGCTGGAGCGTCAGGTGCTGGATCTCTATATTACGGGAATGAGCTACACACAGATTGCGAAGGTGCTCAGGAGGAGTGAAAAAGCAACAGAAAATGCGTTGACCCGTGCAAAGCAGAAAATCCGCGGCTTTTTAAGCAAAGAATCTAAATTTTAGATTTATTTAATGGATTTTCGCGATCCGTTAGTGGTAACATACTACTATACAGATGCTTACGTGGGAAAGGCGCGGGAATATATGGAAAAATTTAGTGTAAAAAAACCGTTTACAATTCTGGTGATGGTAGTTGCCATCATTATTCTGGGATTTGTAAGTTTATCGGGAATGACAACGGATCTTCTGCCTAAGATGAGTCTGCCGTATTTACTGGTGATCACGACTTATCCGGGAGCGAGTCCGGAGAAAGTGGAGTCCAGTGTGAGCGAACCTGTGGAAAGCGCATTGGGCTCCATTTCCGGTGTAAAGAATGTATACAGTATGTCCTATGAAAACTACGGGATCGTAGAACTGGAATTCGCAGACGGAACGGATATGGATTCCGCCATGGTAAAGGTATCGAGCGCTCTGGACAGTGTGAAATCAGCATTGCCGGAGGAATGCGGTTCTCCGAATATCATGGAGATCAGCATGGATATGATGGCTTCCGTATATCTGGCGGCATCCTATGAGGGTAAGGATATTCAGGAGACTTCGCGGTTTGTCGAGGACACGCTGATCCCCTATCTGGAACGGCAAGAGGGTGTGACCAGTATCTCTGACATTGGAATTGTGGAGAATTCCATCTCTGTGGATCTGAATCAGGATAAGATCGATGTGTTGAACGAGAAGATCCTGGCAAAGACCAATGATGCTTTTGCGGATGCTGTGGATCAGCTGAATGATGCGAAGAAGCAGCTGCTGGAATCGGAGCAGAAGCTGGCAGACAGCACGCAGGAGCTGGTCGACGGACAGAAGGATATCGACGACGGCAGGACGAAGTTAGACGATGCACAGAAGGAACTGGACGAGCAGAAGGAAAAGCTGGAAGATGCCAAGGATTCCCTGGAGGATCAGAAGAAGGATACCGAGAATAAGCTGGCGACCGCCAGCCAGGCACTGGATCAGTTGAATGCATTGCAGACAGACCTGCTGACGTTACAAGCGCAGGAGGCATCGCTGAAGGCAACGATCACACAGATAGAAAAATCCCTGAAAGAACAGGGCAAGACCACAAATGATATTCCGAATGTGGTAGACGGATTGGAGAAGATGAGCACATTTCTGACTTCTTCTCAGATGGAAAACATGACAGTACTGGACAGTACAGACGTAAATTCAGCGCTTGCTGCATCCGGTTCCGGTATGAGTCTTCAGAGTCTTGGGATAGATAAAACAACATGGGATGCCCTGACGCCCGAAGGACGAAAAGAACTTTTGCAGAAAACAGCAGCCGGATATCAGACCCAGAAGGAGCTGTTATCCGGGTATGACGACTACGTATCTTCCCTGAACAGCCTTCAGGTCGAGAAAGCCGGCGTGCAGGCAGCGGTATCCGCAGCAGAAGCGGAGCTGAAGAAGAGTGGTGTTTCCTATACGGATATTGAAAAGGCGAAAATCGAGGCGGCAGCAGGCTTTGGTGCGGCTTCTGCACAGATCTCTTCCGGACAGAGTGCGCTGAATTCCGCCCAGACAACCATCGACAGCAACAAGGAGAGCCTGGATTCTGCCCAGGACCAGATCACAGAGGGCTGGGATTCCATTGCGGATGCGAAAAAGCAGCTGGCAGACGGCTGGGATCAGTATCATACCTCTCTGGAGAATTTTGAGGTACAGAAGGCGGAGGCACTTCGTAATGCCAATGCAGACCAGCTGGTGAATATGCAGACTCTGTCACAGCTCATCTATGCACAGAATTTTGCCATGCCGGCAGGATATCTGGATGATGCGGAGGACAATTCCTGGCTGCTTAAGGTCGGAAGCAATTATGAAAGTGTGGACGAACTGTCCAATATCGTACTTACCAATATTGAAGATATCGGGGATGTACGGCTGTGCGATGTGGCTGACATCACGGTGATCGATAACGCCGATGACAGCTATGCCAGACTGAATGGTCAGAGTGCGGTGGTACTGTCTGTGTTCAAGAGTTCCACAGCGGGAACGAATGAGGTGAGTAAAAATATCGCTGCTGCAATTTCAGAGCTGGAAGAGCAGTATCCCGGACTGTCGGTATTGACACTGATGGATCAGGGCGATTACATAACTATGATCATTAATGGCGTATTGCAGAGCATGATCGTAGGTGCGGCACTGGCGATCCTGATCCTGGCACTGTTCTTAAAGGATGTAAAACCCACCATCGTTGTAGCTGTCAGCATTCCCCTGTCTGTTCTGACGGCATTGATATTAATGTATTTTACAGGTATTTCACTGAACATGATGTCGTTGTCGGGTCTGGCACTCGGAATCGGCATGCTGGTGGATAACTCCATCGTCGTGATCGAGAATATCTATCGTCTGCGGTCTAAGGGAGTCGGTGCGGCGAGAGCAGCGGTACAGGGTACAAAACAGGTGGCAGGTGCGATTATTGCTTCCACCCTGACAACAGTCTGCGTATTCCTGCCGATGGTATTTACCGCAGGAACTGTCCGTGAACTGATGATGCCCATCAGCCTGACGATCATATTTACCCTGGCGGCATCGCTGCTGATCGCTATGACCGTAGTGCCGGCAGCAGGTTCGACCCTGCTTCGTAATTCCAAAGAGAAGAAGCATCCGTTCTTTGACAAGGTGCAGGATATCTATGGAAAAATGCTGGCATTCTGCCTGAAAGTGAAGGTCGTGCCCCTTGCCATTGCCATCGGTCTGCTGGTATACAGTATCTGGGCGGTCATGCGGATGGGTATCGTCATGATCCCGGATATGACATCCAACCAGATTGAGATATCTGTGCAGATGCCGGAGGATACGGATAAGGAAGAATGCTACAAGAGGGCTGACCAGGTGCTGGATGCCATGACGACCATAGATGGCATCGGAGATGTAGGTGCCATGGCAGGTGGAGATACCACACTGGTGGCTTCTTCTTCCGGTATGTCAGACAGCACCTACGATCAGTTTACCTTTTTGGTGCTGACAGAGAATGAAAATGCCGGAAAAGAAGAAGTAAACAGAATCTGCAGGGAGATTGAAGAACGCACAGCGGATATTGACTGTGAACTGACGATATCAACGGGAATGTCGGAGATGAGCACGATGATGGGCTCAGGATTATCTGTTAAGGTATATGGCGATGATCTGGATACCCTGACGAAGATCACGCAGGACATCTGTGATCTGGCTGCTACGATCCCGGGCTATGAAAATATTTCCAACGGGCAGGAAGAGCCGGATCAGGTCATCCGTCTGGTGCTGGATAAAGATGCCGCCATGCGCAAAGGTCTGAACGGAAAGAGGACGGAGAGTACCGATGCCGCCACTGTGACCATAGACGGTGAGGATATGAAGATCGTCGTAAAGGATGGAAGAAAACCGCTGACCCGTGAGAATCTCCTGGACTATAATTTTGAGATCCAGACTACGGATGATAATGGCAACACTGTCACAGAGGATCATCCGCTGTCTGAGTTCGCCACACTAAAGCTGGAGGAGGGTGTGCAGAGCATCAACCGTGAGAACCAGAGCCGCTACATGACGGTGACAGCCACTGTGGCAGAGGGAAGCAATGCCACCCTTCTGTCCAGAGAATTGCAGCCATTGATCGATGCGTATGAATTGCCGGACGGTTATACTATTGACACTGCCGGAGAATCCGATATGGTCAATCAGATGGTGATCCAGATGAGTAAGGTATTGCTCCTGGGTCTTGCTCTGATCTACCTGGTCATGGTGGCACAGTTCCAGAGCCTGCTCAGTCCGTTTATTGTATTGTTCACGGTACCTCTTGCGTTCACGGGTGGCCTGATAGGATTACTGCTTATGAACGTGCCGCTGTCTGTTATGGGTATGATGGGCTTCGTGGTGCTGCTGGGTACGGTTGTCAACAACGGTATTGTGTTCGTGGATTATGCGAACCAGCTCCGTATGGGAGGACTGGAACGCAGAGAGGCACTGATCGCTACCGGTAAGACCAGAATGCGCCCGATCCTGATGACAGCACTTACCACGATCCTGGCAATGGTAAGCCTCCTGTTCGGAGATGACCTCTCCAGCCAGATGTCCAAGGGCATGGCGATCGTAGTGGCGGGAGGACTTGCTTACGCAACCCTGATGACACTGTTCATCATCCCTGTCATGTATGACATCCTCTTCAAGAGAAAGCCTCTGCAGGTGGATATCGGCAGTGAGAACCTGGATGACGTACCGGATGATGCGGCGGATTACCTGAAGCGGAAGGAGCAGAAGGAACTGGAGCAGCAGGAAGCGACACAGAAAGACGAGAAAAAGCCTAAATAGTTATAAGTGTAGCAAAAAAAGCAAAAAAAGAAAAAATTTGTGTTGACAAATATAGATTGCTTTGTTACAATGAATCACGGTGATTGCGTTAGCAGTCACGTGATGCTGCTGTGGCTCAGTCGGTAGAGCGTCGCATTGGTAGTGCGGAGGTCACGGGTCCGATTCCCGTCAGCAGCTCTTTTGAAAAGTGTGGAAACCTTGAAAATACAAGGTTTCCACTTTTTTTGTGTGCCTGAAAGTTTACAGACGATGGTAGACAACCAGAATAAACCAGATGTACACTTGCACGGGCCAACGATTCAGCTTACAATATAAAATAGTAAATTTATGTTCGGACACAAACCAACCCGGTCAGATGAGGAAAACGTATGGAGGAACTGCACAGAGTATGTAAAAATTTCACACGTCATGACAAGAAGACCCGTACGATCCTGCTGTGCGAGATGCTGGAGTACACGAATGTATTTTTGGAGGCGGCATTCCGGGCGGAGGGGTATTCCTTCGAGACTTTAAAGAACCCGGTGAAGGATCGCACTCTGGCACTTCGCTATATCAGTAACGACTATTGCTATCCGACGGTATTGATCCTTGCACAGTTCCTGGAATATCTGGAAAGCGGGGAACGGGATCCGGAGGAGATCACCTTCATGGAGCCCCAGGCGGGCGGTGCCTGCAGGGCCGGAAATATCTACAATCTGCTCCAGAGAGTGCTGTACCGCATGGCAGAGCAGGGACAGCTGGAGTATGCCCAGATTCCCGTAATCTCCCTGAACCTCATGGGAGAAGAAAAACATACCGGCTTTCGCATTACTCCGTCACTGTTGTCCGGTGGGATTGCTGCCGGATGCTATGGCGATCTGATCATGTGCCTGTACCAGCAGGTGAAGCCCTACGAACAGAATCCGGGAGAGACGGACCGCATCCGCAGTCAGGTGGAAAAGAAACTGTGCGAGAGCATTCGGAGACACAGGAACGGACGGCACACCAGAGAGAAGAATTACCGGTATGCCTGCGAAGTATTTTCGAAGGTACCGGTGAAACCCGGGAAGAAAAAGAGAGTTGGCATCACCGGTGAGATCTATATGAAATATTCGAAACTGGGAAATGACGATATCGAAAGTTTTCTGCTCCGGCAGGGAATGGAGCCTTACAGTGGTGGTTTCGTCAACTACTGTCTGTATTTGGTGGATACAGAGCGGTATAAGGCAGAAAAGTACCAGCACAATCCCATCATGGCGAAAGCCTGTGCCTTTGTGCTCCACCGGTTGTGTGAGGCACAAAAACATCTGCTTACGGTGATCGGGGAGACAGACCGGTTCCAGACGGATCTGCCGTTCCCGGAACTGAAGGAGAAAGTGCAGGGGATTCTGGCGGAGGGCTGCAATACCGGAGACGGCTGGCTGATTGCCGCAGAGGTGATACAATATGTGGAAAAAGGCTGTGGCAGTGTGCTGATCCTGCATCCCTTCGGATGTCTGGTCAGCCATGTCTGCGAGCGGGGAATTTTGCAGCGGCTGCATGCCCGTTTTCCGGATGTCAGTATCCAGACCATAGAGTATGATTACGACCAGAGCAAGACCCTCAGGGAGAGCCGCATTCTTTTGGCAATTTCCTAGGTTGGCAGCAGGTGCAGAACGTGGTACAATAAAACAGAAACTATTGCAACGTGTATTTTCAGGAGGGGAACGTGAAGATAAAATGCGACTGGTGCGGCAGCTGGATCAACGATTTTGATCAGGTCTGCCCGAACTGTGGCGGTGTCAACAACAATTACAACCGCCATGCCAACGGTGTACCACAGACGATCGAGGAATTGAAAGCCTGGGCGAAGGAGATGAATCTTCCGCTACAGGACATGCGGACCTTTATCGGAGAGGATTACAAGGGCGCGAAAGCCTTCGGTATTTACAAGGATGAGACCGATGGCACCTTCGTAGTCTATAAGAATAAAGAGGACGGTACCCGGGCAGTACGTTACAAGGGAACCGATGAAGCCTATGCGGTCAACGAACTTTACCAGAAGATGAAGGAAAGAGTGGCAGTGCAGAAAGCACACCAGCAGCCGAAAGCTGCGGCACCTGCCAGCCGCCCAACCAAAGATTACACCGCCTATAATAAGAAAAGAGCCCGGAGCAAAAAGATAGAAAAAACGGTTCTGACAATTTTCTGCCTGATCATGGCAGCATTGTCTCTGGTGGCGATTTTTACAGGCGCCTATTCTATCTGGCAGATTGACAACAGACCGGATAACGGCTATTACACCTATGAGGATCAGAACTATTACTATTATCATGGGAACTGGTACGAATGGGAGAATGATTCCTGGCGCTATGCACCGGATGAATCCTGGATGGAAAGCGATTACGAGAGTTACTATGATTCCTACAGCTATGACAGCGATGCGGAATATGAGGATTTTGAGGATTCGTCCTATTACACTCCTTATGAGTACAGCGATGATAATAACGATAGCTGGGATGATGACAGCTGGGATTCCGGATGGGATTCCAATGACAGTTGGGACTCAGGATACGATGACTGGGGCTCTGACTGGTAAAATGTGATTTAGAATACATACAAAGGAAGTCTTCGACAGGCTTCCTTTGCTTTTTCTTTTTTATGGTTTTGAACAGGAGAGAATATGAGCAGTTTACCCGGCATTACGAGGCAGGATGAGGAAAAAAGATTACAGCATACGTTAGAGATCGCACAGCGCAAGGTGGATGCCAACAGGCAGAGTGTACAGGCTCTGGCGGAAGAACTGCATGCCATGCAGGAGGAATTCGACGAGAACGACAAGGAAGCCCAGACCCTGTGGCACAATGCGGATGCCCGCTTCAAGTTCGTGAATCAGGATCTGCGCCGGGCGGAACAGGCGAGGAAAAAGCCCTACTTTGGCAGAATCGATTTCCGGGACAAAAAACTGAAAAAAGACGAGGTCTACTATATCGGCAGAAGTGTCATTGCGGATAACCCGGCAGAACCGGAGGTCATCGACTGGAGAGCACCCATTGCCAGCGTATATTACGATGCCGCTCTGGGGGATGTCTCTTATTCCGTAAAGGGGGAGGGAAAATACGACATCACCCTGTCGCGGAAGCGCACCTATGAGATCGAAAATGATGAGCTGAAGGACTTCTACGATTCGGATGTGGTGGCCAACGATGAACTGCTGACAAAATATCTGGCGCGGAACAAAAAGGCGGTGCTGGGCGAGATCATTGCCACAATCCAGCAGGAGCAGAACGAAGTCATCCGCAAAAAGCCCCAGCACAACATGATTGTACAGGGAGCGGCGGGCTCCGGCAAGACCACAGTGGCCATGCACCGTATTTCCTACATCCTGTACAACTACGAGCAGGAGTTTGCACCGGAAGATTTTTATATTGTGGGAAGCAATCAGGTGCTCTTAAACTATATAACGGGAGTGCTGCCGGAACTGAATGTTTACGGGGTCTCCCAGATGACCATGGAGCAGTTGTTCGTAAGGCTTTTGTACGAGGACTGGGACAAGTCCTGGCAGATCAAGTCGGTGGTAAAAGGTGTGACCCCGGCGGTGAAGGGAACTCTTGTCTGGGTTAAGGAGCTGGAGAATTTCTGCCTGCGTTACGAATACCGCGCGATACCCAGAGAGGACGTGGTGATCGAAAAGACTGGCAAAGTGCTGCTGGACCGGGCCACCATTGCACGCTTATTGAAAGAGACAAAGGATCTGTCCCGGGCGGACAAAATCAGCAGACTGACGGATTATCTGATGGCACGGCTGGAAAATGAGCTGAGCGGAAAATATTATTCCTATACCCAGCCGGAAAAGCAGAAGCTCAAGCATTATTATGAGACCTATTTCGGAAAAAGGGAATGGAAGGGCTCTGTGGCGGAACTCTACGAACAGTTCCTGAAGGAAGAGCAGGAGAAAGATTTCACGGTCGAGGTGCCGGAAGGTGGCTACGATGTCTATGATCTGGCGGCCATGGCCTACCTCTACAAGCGCCTCAAGGAGGACACGGTGATCCGGGAGGCGGGGCATGTGGTGATTGATGAAGCCCAGGATTTCGGCATGATGGCCTATGCGTCTTTAAAATATTGTCTGAGCAAATGTACCTATACGATCATGGGAGATGTGGCCCAGAATATTTCCGACCGCTACGGTCTCAACGACTGGACGGAACTGCGGAAATTGATGCTGCCTGGAGAGTTTGATTATTTCGGCATTTTGCAGAAAAGCTACCGTAACACGGTGGAAATCTCGGAGTTTGCCACGGACATTCTGTATCACGGAAGCTTTCCGGTCTATCCGGTGGAGCCCATCATACGTCATGGGGAACCAATCACGGTGAAAAAATGTGTGGATTTTACAGAGCAGGTGACACAGGCGGAGCAGATCATCAAAGCATGGCAGAGCAAGGGGCTGGATACCATTGCCGTAGTCTGCATTGACGAAGCGGAGGCGGAAAAAGTAACAGCAGCCTTACAGGACAGCGTGAACCTGAATACCGGAGATGCGGGGAAATGGGAGATCGGCGAGGGCGTCATGGTGCTTCCGTTAAAATACACCAAAGGTCTGGAATTCGATGCAGTACTGATCTTCAACGCTTCGGAGGAAGATTACCCGGTGGAAGACGGGTATGTGAAGCAGCTGTACGTGGCAGCCACCCGAGCTCTGCATGAACTGACGGTGCTGTACCGGGGGAAACTCACCGGACTGATCGTAGATCCGGTATCCCCACAGCCGCAGCAGAGAATGCGCCTTGCCGCAGATGCCCAGAAGAAGCCGGTGAAAACGGTGGTAAAACAGGCAGAGTCGGAGAAGACAAAAGAAGAGATCTACAGACAGAGGGCACAGGAAGCGGAAAAGGAACGTGTGGCCAGAGAGCGTTACGGCCCAAAGAAGATCATCGTGACAAGAAACAGTCAGGGGACAACAGACGGCGCTATACCGAAGAAAGCAGGAAAGTCAGGGGGACCTGAATCGAGGCGGACGGGACAGCCGTCACCTGCGAAAGTATACGGGGCAGGAAACGGCAATGCTGGCAGAGCAACCG
>OGNZ01001290.1_pt1 | contig 11134 bp, 10 predicted proteins | sample 1573601 | NCBI WGS metagenome assembly OGNZ01 (sample SAMEA2582009, study PRJEB24529) | metagenome | biome: Human gut stool | place: China | collected 2011
TGATGGCGAGCGCCTGGTGTCCCCACTTGATGGCGCGTGTTACAATATCCTTGACATCCGAGACGCCATCCATATCGCTCATCTTCGTATGGCAGTGCAGCTCCACGCGCTTCTCCGGGCTGGTGTCTGCACGCGTGGACGTAAAATCCGCAATCTTTTTGATGCCGACCACAGAACCGATCGTAAGCTCACTGTCGAACTTGTCGATCGTCGTCACACCCTTGATCTTTAAAAACGCTCCCTTGGCGAGTCCCCCATCAAGCAGTTCCTGCAGCTGATCGTTTCTGGTAAAGATTTTTAACACAATCGAATCGGTAAAATCCGTCACGGACATAATCACGATCGTCTTCTCATTCCGGATCTCCCTGGTCTCTAACGTCATGACCTGGCAGCGGATCGTCACCTCTCCCATCTCTCCCACAATCTTCTCGATCGCGATCGGTTCATCCTCAAAATCACGCCCGTAAATCACATCCGGATTGTCCGACTTTTTAAAGCCGCCGCCCTCGAATCTGCGCTTGAATTCCTTCTTCCCTTTTTCGCCATTTTCTGCAGTTTTTCCTGCATGTTCCGCAGGTTTTGCAGCATTTTTTGCAGAAGAAACGGTATTTGTGGTAGCATTGCCGCCTGTACCACCAGATGTTGTTGTGCCATCGGAAACCGCCTCGGCACCGCCTTCTGCGACCGCCGGCACACTCTCCCCGTCGTCATTGCGGATATGTACCTTTTTCATGATGTTTTTAATCTCAAACTGAATCTGCAGATCACTGTTTTTCTTATATTTGCTCTCCTTCGGCTCCTCATAGGCAAGCTCCACCGCCAGATCGAGTCCGCAGCGCTCGCAGATCACCTTCTCTAAAAACTCCACGATCTCATGGGAACGCGTCTGTGCGATAATCGTATTCTCCAGCGTGAGCAGCATGTGGCTTTCGCTCGTAAACTCCATCTTCGCCGTCCGAAGAAGATTGTATTCCATCAGGCTGTAATCTTTCAGTTCTTCTAAAATGCTGTCGCGGTACAGATCAAGCAGCTTTTCCGGCGTATACTGTTCCGAGAGATGATACTTTTCAATGACCTTGACCTGCATCATCCTGCCCTTAAAAATCTGTTGTGCAATGGCAGATTCCAACTGGCGGATATCTTTTTTGTGAATCAGACGCGTGCTGCTTAAATAGACGCGCAGATGATCGCGCTCATGATTCATGCCCACCTTCGTTACTTCCGTCTCCGTCAGCAGATTTTTCATGTCGCCTTCTACCTGCAGTGATGGAAATACATCAAAAAACCGTTTTGCCATGCCCTTTTCTCACTTCTTCCTCAGTCTGTTCTACTTCTGCTGCTCATTCCAGTGCAGCAGCTCATAGCGCAATGCCTCAAGCAGTTCGCCCTCCGGCACCTTTTTATACACTTCACCGTTCTTGATCAAGAGTCCCTCTCCGATTCCTCCGGCAATACCGATATCCGCTTCCTTTGCCTCACCCGGTCCGTTGACAACGCAGCCCATAACCGCCACCTTGATGTCTAACGGGATGTCTGCCACCATATTTTCCACCTGGTTGGCAAGCCCGATCAGATCGATTCTGGTTCTGCCGCAGGTCGGACAGGACACGACCTCCACGCCGCCTTTGCGCAGCCCTAAGGTACGCAGGATCAGCTTCGCGGACTTGATCTCCTCCAACGGGTCTCCCGTGAGCGATACGCGGATTGTATCACCGATTCCCTGATGCAGAATGAGTCCCAGTCCGATCGAAGATTTGATATTGCCGCTGATGATGGTGCCGGACTCCGTGATACCGACATGCAGCGGATGATCCGTCTGTGTCGCAATCAGCTCGTGCGCCTTCACGCACATCATCACATCGGAGGATTTGATGCTGATGACCAGATTGTCATACCCCATATCCTCGATCAGATGTACTTTATCGAGGGCGCTCTCGACAATCCCCTCCGCCATCACACCGTGATATTTTTCCACAAGATCTTTTTCCAGAGATCCACTGTTGACGCCGACACGGATCGGAATACCGCGCTCTTTTGCGGCATCCACCACTGCGCGCACACGCTCTGTACTTCCAATATTTCCCGGATTGATGCGGATCTTATCCGCACCATGCTCGATCGCGGCAAGCGCCAGGCGGTAATCAAAATGAATATCTGCCACAACGGGAATGTTCACCTGCTTTTTGATCTCGGTCAATGCCTCCGCCGCCTCCATGGTCGGCACGGCACAGCGGATAATATCACATCCGGCAGCGGTAAGCGCCTGAATCTGTGCCACGGTTGCAGCCACATCCTCCGTCTTTGTATTTGTCATGGACTGGATCAGGATCGGATTGCCTCCGCCGATCACCCGGTCGCCAATTTTCACTACTTTTGTCATCTTTTTGCCTTTCTATCCGAACAGCTTGCGGATATCGTTAAAAAATGTAAAGAACATGAGTGCAAACAACAGCATCATGCCAATAAAATGCACCATGCCTTCCTTGTCGGGATCGACGCGCTTTCCGCGGATCACCTCGACAATCATAAACAATAGTCTGCCTCCGTCCAGCGCCGGAAGCGGCAGCAGATTCATCACACCGAGGTTCGCCGATAAGAAGATCGTAATATAAAGCATCTGCAAAAATACCATATAATAGCCGTACGCCACGCTCTGCTCATAGCTGTCCCCGATCATATTGACGATCCCGACCGGACCGCTCATGTCATTGACGCTCACCTTTCCGCCCACCAGAGACTTCAGGCTGTCAATCGTCACCCGGATCCAGTATTCCACCTCATATACGCTGTATTTTAAATTGGAAAGCACAGAACCTTTCGTCTTTTGCGCGCTTCCCTGAAAGCCGTACATATAATAGCCGTATTCTTCGTTATATTTGGGCGTGAGCACCGTCTGATAGCGTTCTCCGTTCCGCTCATAGGTCACTGTGACCGCGTCCCCGGAATGAAACTGTGTATAGGCGCTGATGTCCCGGAAAAAATGTATCCGGGTGTGATCAATCTTTAAGATTGTATCTCCCGCCTGCATTCCCGCCTCCTCGGCCGGATATCCCTCCGTCACTCCGGCGAGCACCGGCAGATCATAGCCGATATTGCATAACAGAATAAAAGCAAAGACAAACGCCATCAGGAAATTGAATACCGGCCCGGCAGCCACCACACTGATGCGCGCCCAGACTGATTTTTTCCCGAACGCCCTGCCGTCCTCGCTCTCCGTATCCTCTCCCTCCATCATGCACGCTCCACCGATTGGGAACAGATGCAGGGAGTATGTCGTCTCTCCCTTTGTAATGCCCAACACTTTCGGTCCCAGTCCGAGACAGAATTCATTCACCCGGATTCCGTTTGCCTTCGCCAGAAGGAAATGCCCCAGTTCATGAAAAATAATAATCAGACTGAATATCAGAATTGCGATAATAATCTTCATGCAAAAACCTTTCCACATTTGCCTGCAATGTGTTCATATGCGGCTGCCTCCGTCTCCAGGATCTCATCAACCGTCGGATTGGCGATAAAATCAGCTGCCTCCATACACGATTCAATCATCTCCGGTATCTGCTGATAGGCAATTTTTCGATCCAGGAAAAGCGCTACCGCCTTTTCGTTCGCAGCATTAAATGCCGTCGGAATGTTGCCGCCGCGGCGCATCGCCTGATAAGCTAACGCAAGACCGCGGAACGTCTCCGTGTCCGGTCTCTCAAACGTCAGCTGTCCCAATGCAAACAGATCCAGTCTGTCGCCCGAGAGCGGTCTGCGCTTCGGATAATAGAGCGCATACTGGATCGGCAGACGCATATCCGGTGTGCCGAGCTGCGCAATGACTGCGCCGTCCTCATACTGCACCGCAGAATGAATCACACTCTGCGGATGGACAACCACCTCAATCTGCTCCAGTTCCACATCAAACAGCCACTTTGCCTCCATAACTTCCAGGCCTTTATTGACAAGCGTTGACGAATCGATCGTGATCTTGCGTCCCATTGTCCAGTTCGGATGACGCAGCGCATCCTCCACCTGAATGTGTGCCAGATCTTCCGGCTTTTTCCCGCGGAACGGTCCGCCGGACGCCGTGAGAAGAATCTTCGCAATGCGGTTCCCGTTTTCTCCCTGCAGCGACTGGAAAATAGCGCTGTGCTCGCTGTCGACCGGCAGAATCGGCACGCCGCATTTTTTTGCCAGCGGCATAATAATATGGCCTGCCGTCACAAGCGTCTCCTTGTTCGCAAGTGCAATCTTTTTCCCCGCTTCAATGGCTGCAATCGTCGGTCTTATGCCGAGCATCCCGACAATCGCCGTCACAAGGATCTCGCTCTCCGGCTGTACCGCCACCTCCAGAAGTCCATCCATGCCGGACACCACGCGGACATTCAGATCCTTCGTGCGATCGCGCAGTTCTTTGGCGGCGTCCTCCTGAAAAACGCATACCAGCAGCGGATGAAACTCTCTCATCTGCTCTTCCAGCTTTTTGATGTTGCTTCCGGCCGCAATCGCCGTCACCTGTATGTCGCCCTGCTCCCGGACAATATCTAACGTCTGTGTCCCAATGGAGCCTGTCGATCCCAAAATAGCTATCTTCATCATAGGTCTCTCCCAAAATTACAATACAATCAAATTAGCGGCAAGGAAATAGATGAGCGGCGCCGTAAAAATGACGCTGTCGAAACGATCCAGGATACCGCCGTGTCCCGGAATGAGTTTTCCATAATCCTTGATGCCGTAATTGCGCTTGATAGCGGAAGCTGTCAGATCTCCCACCATGGATACCAGTGCGCCCGCCGCACTGATGGCTGCCATAATCCAGACATGTGACATTTCACTTCCCATCGCCCCGCGAAATACCATGCCGTAAATCACGGTGAGAAGCGCAGCTCCGATCACACCTCCCACGGCGCCCTCCACAGACTTTTTCGGACTCAGCTTCGGCGTCATCTTATGCTTCCCGATCAGCATGCCGACACAGTACGCGCAGGTGTCGCATCCCCAGGAACACAGAAAAATAAGCCACACAATGTAGGTTCCGGCGCCAAGCATTCTGGTCTGGTACACGTAGGACAACATCACTGCCACATAGAACACGCCGAAAAATGCGGCGAGCAGCTGCTCCGTCTGATACTTCGGGTAAGTGAACACATACACGAACATCAATACGATCAGAAGACCTAAAACCAGCATCATCAGATCCGGCAGAAAGCCGAAGCGCAGATTCGCATAGTAGACCGCCGCCGTTGCATACCCGACAATGCCCGGCGCAGACTTCTCAATATGAAAAATCCGGTATAATTCAAACATCCCGATCCAGGAAATCAGCAACGTGGACACCAGCAGCACATCCCCGCCGGTAATAATCAATACCAATGCGGCAATCACAAGAACGATTCCGCTCAATAATCTCGTCTTAAACATATCTCCTCCATCCGGCAGTCCAGCCTACTTATTGTCCGTCAAACCGCCAAATCTTCTGTCTCTTTTATTATACGCTTCAATGGCACGCTCTAATTCCTCTTTGTGAAAATCCGGCCACGGCACATCGGTAAAGTAAAATTCACTGTATGCGAGCTGCCAGAGTAAGAAATTGGATAATCTAAGTTCCCCACTCGTGCGGATTAAAAGATCCGGATCCGGAATGCCTGCGGTATCCAGATACTCCTCAAACACACTTTCCGTGATCTCTTCCGGCTTTCTCTTCCCCGCCGCAACATCTTCGCTCATACGGCGCATTGCGCGTGTCATCTCGTCGCGGCTGCCGTAATTGATGGCAATCTGAAGATTCAATCCGTCATTTTTTGCGGAGGCAGCCTCCAGTTCACGGATGCGCTCCTGAAAGCGCTCACTGAGTCTCGTCGTATCGCCGATCACGCGCACGCGCATATTGTTTTTGTCTGCTGTCTTAATGCAGTTCTTCAGATAGCTTTCCAAAAGCTTCATCAGCGCTTCCACTTCGCCCTCCGGGCGGTTCCAGTTTTCCGTCGAAAATGCGTACATGGTAACATACTTTACACCGAGATCATGTGCCGCCTGGCATACCGTCTCGACATTCCTGGCTCCCGCTGTGTGTCCGTAATTCCGGGGCATTCCCTTTGCTTTTGCCCATCTTCCGTTTCCATCCAGTATGATCGCTATATGCTGTGGAATCTTTCTTCCCGTCTCCATACCTGTGCTTCTCCCTCGTATCTGTACTGAAGTATCAACTATACAAAATAACGGAAAAGATACAGATGTATGCCTCCATAAACACCTGTATCTCCTCTCGTTTCAAATCTATCCAAACTATACGGTAAGGATTTCCTTTGTCTTTGCCTCAACGGCACGATCCACATCTGCGATGTACTTATCGGTCATCTTCTGTGCCTGATCTTCCAGCTGCTTGATCTCATCCTCGGAGACATCCTCCTTGGCAAGCTTTTTAAAGGAATCATTGGCATCACGGCGGATATTGCGGATTGCAACCTTCGCATTTTCGCCCTTTTTCTTTACATCCTTTGCAAGTTCCTTACGTCTCTCCTCGGTAAGCTCCGGGAACAGAAGACGGACTGTCTTTCCATCATTCGTAGGATTGATTCCAAGATCGGAAGTAAGGATCGCCTTCTCAATCTCCTTTACCATGGATGCCTCCCACGGCTGAATCTGAATCATACGCGGCTCCGGAACACTGACATTCGCCACCTGCTGAATTGCTGTCGGAGTACCGTAGTAATCCACTCTCAACTTGTCAAGCACATGCGGATTGGCGCGTCCCGCGCGGATTCCGCCGAACTCCTCCGCAAGATTGTTCATTGTTTTGCCCATCTTTTCATCAAATACCGCTAATCTCTGATCCATATATATACCATGCCTTTCTATCAATTCTAAGAAACCGTAACCTTCGTGCCGCTAAACTCTCCCGTCATGGCTTTTACGATACTATTCTCTTCATTCAGTCCGAATACATACATCGGCATCCGGTTCTCCATACACATAATGGAGGCTGTCAGATCCACCACCGCAAGCTTCTTGTCAATTACTTCCTGAATAGAGACTTCATCATACTTCACTGCATTCGGATTCAGCTTCGGATCACTGTCATACACGCCGTCAATCGCTTTTGCGAGGTAGATTCCGTCCGCCTCCATCTCAATCGCACGCAGAACAATTCCCGTATCTGTCGAAAAGTATGGATGACCCGTTCCCCCTGCAAAAAACACAACCATTCCCTTTGCAAAATACTTATTCGCACGATCCTTGGAAAACAGCTTTGTCATGCTTCCACACTCAAAAGGTGTCAGAATCTGTGTCTGCATGCCCACAGAGCGGAAAATCTCTGAAACATAGATACAGTTCATGATCGTTGCAAGCATGCCGATCTGATCCGCTTTGGTGCGGTCGATCGTCTCGCTGGTGCGTCCTCTCCAGAAGTTGCCGCCGCCGATCACGATGCCTACTTCGGTACCACCATCCACAATCTGCTTTACCTGTTTTGCAACCTCTGTGACTGTCGGTTCGTCAAATCCTGTGTGCTTATCACCTGCAAGCGCCTCACCACTTAACTTTAACAGAACTCTCTTCATGATGCTTAGTTTCCTTTCTTGGCATTGAACAGGCTCTGAACATCCACATCTGCATAGCACTGGGAGCAGAATCCCTCAATAACAGCGCCGTTGTTGATCTGAACAGAACGGGACTTGATGTTACCCATAACCACTGCGGAAGTATCCACAACAACCGGTCCCTGCACATCGATGTCACCCTTGATGGCTCCTGCGATCACTGCCGAGTTGGATGTTACATTACCTATAATTACAGAACCAAGACCAATCTTAACCGTACCGGAGCTTACGACTTCACCCTCTACCTGTGCAGAATCCGCAAAGAATTCGGAAGTGTTGCTGTTACCATTGACAACACCTGTCACGGTAAGCTTTCCGTTGCAGCTTACATTTCCGTCTACCTGACCTCTGATGTCGAGAGATCCGTTTGAAATTACATCACCGTTGATAATCGTTCCCTCTGTAATCACGGAAACCTCATCCGATACGATCGGCTTCTCCTGCGGTGCTGCCGCCTGTGCTTCTGTCTGTGCTACCTGTACTGGTGTTACTGTATTATCAGCCATTTTCTTTTCCTCCTGTGCTGCTGCCATTGCATGCTGTGTGTATTCTTCTCTTGTTTTCTGTGGTTCCACCGTTGCTGCCTGTGTCCGCTCCAAAGCTGGCTCCTGCTTCGTTACCTGCTCTAACAGACCATCCAGCTTCGACAATTCGCTCGCCACATCCACTTCATCTTCCAGTGTGTTCACGACCATGTCATCATCCTTGTCCGTGCTTTCGAGATTGTCTTCTCCTGGCATAAGTTCATTCACTGCCTGTGAGAAATCATCCTTAAAGTCCTTGAAAAATCCCATGTTCTTACCTCCATTTATAATCTGGTCATCTGGCACTGTCGGCTTTGACATACTGGATAACCTGTGTATCTTCATCAATCGGTAAAATCTCGGCATCCATATCCTGCAATGCCTCGATCAGCGGTCCTACCGCTTCTACCGTTGTTGACCTATCTTCCGAGTCGTGCAAAAGCACAACCGAGGTCTTGTATTTTGAAACATCTGAAACAACATTCTCGACCAGTTCTTCCGGTGTATATGCAGCATTTGCCGCATCGCCTGCCGAGACGTTCCAGTCGTAATAAACGACGTCCTCGCTGTTTAAAAACCGGATCAGCGAACTCATCGGCACATTGCTGATCTGATTGCTGCTCCCGCCCGGAAACCGGTAATAGCGGCTCTTTTCACCGGTCACCTCATAGAGATAATCCTGCAGCTGATGAAAATCCGCCTCGAACGCATCCTCCGACTGATAGATCAGACTGTACTTATTAGAATAGGAATGCATTCCCAGCGTATGCCCCTCATCCACGATCCTCTGGTAGATGGCTGCCGATGCCTCATCCTCTTTTCCGACCACAAAAAAGGTTGCCTTGACATCGTACTCCGACAGCACATCTAAAATGGCGTCCGTATTCTCAGACGGCCCGTCATCAAACGTCAGATAAACTTTATGTACATCTCCATCCTGTGCCAGATTGTCTGTCTCGTCGATCCCGGATGCAGGTGCCGTCACAGCCACTGTCTCCGTATCCATGCCGCTGGTCTCTTCCTGGGGTAGTGCCTCCGTATCCGGCACCTGCTGGTTCATCACCCGCTGCATCTGCCAGAGTTCATCTAACTTTCTCTCCATGGATCTCGTCCGGACAAGCAGAAAAATGATCAGAATCATGGACAGGATGATCCACCCGGCAATTATCGCGATTATGGTATGTTTCATTCTTGCAATCCGCTTTCTCCGCCTGCGTTGATTGCGGAGTGCCTCAGAATCCTTATCCTGCATGTAGAACCCCCAAGTTAATCATAATACTTTATCTATTGTATCACATTTTTGTATTTTTCAAAGAAAAAAGCGCAAAAAAATCGTATGATTTTTCTACACTTTTTCATGTATTTTCTGAATTTTTATGTTTCTCCAGCTAAAAGCCCGGTGACCACCGCCCCCACACTAAACAGCATCACGCCCCAGGCGATGACAGCCGGCGATGTCCCGCGCAGCGGGATTTTCCCTAATATGGCAACCGGGGACGCCGCCAGCAGCCCGAAAATTGCCCAGTAGGTCAGCCTCTCAAACCGGCAGAGCAGATATTCCATCAGCTTTGCGACAAGAAAAATACCTCCAAGCACGCCGCATCCGAACGGGACTAATAGGACAAGACAGTACCACGCCGTCCCGGCATCCAGCATGACCACCGCCACAACGAACGCATTGATATGGTCAATGACCGGCGTGTAATATCCGAGCGCCATCAAAAGCATCGAACCGCTCACCCCCGGAATGACCATCGTAGCCGCGGCAGCCAGCCCCACCGCAAAAAGCTTCACTGCCGTCCCAGGACCGGCGGCAAGAACCTGTTCGCTGCCTTTTCCAAGGAACTGCATTCCAATCATCAGGCAGAAGAATCCCAAAAACAGCGCCAGCTCCGGCACCTTCGGATATCCCCTGGACACCTTGCGCCAGATGAGCGGCACGCCGCCGAAAATCAGTCCGATAAAAAGCATCGCGGTCTGGAACGGAAAATTCTCAAAAAGATAACCGATCATAAAGGAAAGGCAGATAATTCCGATCCCCATTCCAAACAGATACGGAAACAGCTTTAAGATGCTTTCCTTTTTATGACGGAAAAATCCGGTGACCGCCTGCAGAAGTTCATCATAAATCCCCAGCGACACCATGATCGTACCGCCGCTCACTCCTGGAACTACATTGGCGATTCCGATCGTAATTCCTCTTATGACATTCTTTATGAATTCCATACATCCTCCACTTTTTTGCATGCTGCCTTTCTCTATTCCGCCGCAAGCGATTCGCTCTTCTTATCCGGAAGAAGATGCTCTGCCATCCCTGCCAGCAGATTTCCGGCCGGAAGCAAAAGCAGGGTCGTTCCGATATTAAAAATCGTATGCATGTTGGCAATCTGGGCAGCCGGCCGTCCCGGCGTCAGCTGCGCAACCAGCGAAGCGAGCGGTGTTGTCATGCACAGCACGGTAAACACCACCGTTCCGATCAGATTGAACGAAAGATGAATGATCGTGGTGCGCTTGGCGTTTCTTCCGGTGCCTATGGCAGCAAGAACCGCCGTAATGCATGTGCCGATATTCTGACCGAACAGAACATACACCGCCCCCGCGAAAGATACGGCTCCTCCCTGTGCCAGGGTCTGCAGGATACCGACCGAAGCCGAGGATGACTTAATGGCTGCCTTGAACGCCGCGCCCGCCAGGATTCCAAGCAGTGGATGTTCAAACTTTGTCATTGCCTGAAGGAACACCTGCGAATCACAGAGCGGCTGCATGGCTTCCCCCATCATATCCATGCCGATAAACAGGATTCCAAGCCCCGCCACAATCTCGCCTGTGTACCGGATCCGGTCTTTTCCCGCAAACAGAATCAGAACCACCCCCAAAAAAGCCAGAAGCGGCGCAACGGCTCCCGCATCCAGTGCAATCAGCTGACCGGTGATTGTGGTGCCAATATTTGCCCCCATGATAATCCAGACCGCCTGGCGCAGAGTCATCATCCCGGAATTCACAAAGCCAACGACCATGACCGTGGTG
>OGNZ01001298.1_pt1 | contig 11066 bp, 8 predicted proteins | sample 1573601 | NCBI WGS metagenome assembly OGNZ01 (sample SAMEA2582009, study PRJEB24529) | metagenome | biome: Human gut stool | place: China | collected 2011
GAGATGGTGAAATTCCCGTTAGCTGGATTTTGCGAAAACTATCTGATGCAGTTTGTAAAATAATTCGGTGGAATTGAATTGCATCGTATCTATAAAGGTTAAGGAGAAAGGGCCGAAAAAATGCGGCGTTTTCCCTTATACATAAAATTTCAGATTAAAAACAAGGCAAATTTTTTCGTTCATTAGTTAGTTTGCGACAATTTTGATTATTTTCTGTAGCATCTGTATATTTATTCAAATTAGGCCAACAGCGTGGGCCGTACGGCAGCAAAACACTATCCAACACGATACTGAAATCCGGAGACCATAAAATAACAGTATCGCCTTCGATTCGCCAAGCACCTGTAGCTCCGTCAGCATAGGCCATTTGGTACAAAAAGCCGCCATCAGGATAAAAGTAAACATATAATCCAGGAGTTCTTGCATCATCTACACAAGTTGTACTTCGAAACCATTTACCGGTCAGTTTGCCGGGCCTGACACTACAACAGGAAACAATAAAGAAAAGTCCGATTAACAAAATTATTAGTCGTTTCATAATTACATTTTTTCTTTGTAGAAAGATAGATAAAATTCACCAATCTACAAAAGAAAACTGCCGGACATTAAGTCCGGCAGTAACAATCAAAGATTACTTATCTTTTTTCGGCCCAAAATAAATTCCTCTATTATATAGACCTAATTCAGGGCCCGGTTTCGGTATTGCGTACAAATATTCTATTAGAGACTTCCCGTTTTTCAGTACAGGATATAAAGTATCTCCTTTAATAATATATGCATCTCTATTACCCTCCATATCCGTAAATTTATAATACTCATCAGGAAAACGCCAATCTGTAATCTCTTCTTCTGCAAAAATATAAAGATCAATAGGACGAGTTTCGACATTGAAATTTGGCGAAGATAAAATCACTGTATCACCGCTTATGTACCAATGGCCGATTATATCATAACAGCCAGCTGACCTATATAAAAACGTACTATCGGCATAAAACTCAGCATACAAATGAATACCATAATCTGGCGATAAGGATAACCCAAGTAACATTTTCCAACTATTCTGCTGGATTTTACAACGGCACAGGAGGCAATGAAGAAAAGACTGATCAATAAAATTATTAATTTTTTCATAATTTTCCAGGATAATAAGTTTCACCATTTACACGAAATGCATGCTTCGAATATCCCAAATCTCCCATGTTCCTCCGTTTTATAAGCTAATATCCGAAGAGATCCTTATCAAAGGAGAAAAATCAGCTTTCCAAATATCCACTTCACAAATCTCATGATCTTGATCGAGATATAATGAGGCTAACACATCTATTCCATCAGAATCCTTAAAAGAGCACTCACTGACAAAAATCGTTGATATTATTTCTTTCGGCGGTAAAGACATATATAATTTCATACTGCCCATTCCTCCATCATTCAAACAAGAAACAGTCAAAGATCTTTCCCAGCCCTCGGACATATTCAAAGATGCCTTTTGTACCAAAAACTTAATGAGTCGTAGCTCCTCCGGATTCGGTTTTCTAATGTTTTTCTTGTATTCGTCCAACATCGACCCCACTTCTCTTCTTTTATTTTAGCGTCTTTTTTCGAAGTTGGACTACCGGTTTTTCCGGACAATACGGGCCGTCGATTGAGTTCTCTGCAACAGAAAAACCTCCGGCCCCGAAGCATATCGCTCCATCAAATCGCCGTTATAGCCCCGGATGGTGAGCAACTCCATGTTCTCGACCTTCATTACGTCGAACTCCTCGTTTCGGAGGGCTTGGATCGCCTCGTCGATATGCCAGGAGTTATCCACGCAGAGGCTGAGGTTCACCGCCGAGTTATGCACCAGATTGACCTTGATACGGTATCGCTCCAGCAGGGAGAAGATCGCCGCGAATTTCTCTTCGAGCACGAAGGAAAAGTCCCGCGAACGGATCGTCAGCAATACCTGATCCTTCTTCAGAATCAGAATCGGAACCTCGATCGGCGCCGACATACGGCGAATCACCGTGCCCGGTTTTCGCTTGTCCCCGAAAGGCCGCACGTAGAGCGGGATGTTCTTGTTTTGCAGCGGTTTGATCGTTTTGGGGTGGATGATCTGTGCCCCGCTGTAAGCCAGCTCGATGGTGTCCAGGTAGTTCAGTTCCGCGATCTGCACCGCATCGGGGAAAACCTTCGGGTCGGCATTCAGGATGCCGTCCACATCTTTCCATACCGACATGGATTCCGCGTCGAGGATATTGGCCGCCACCGCTGCCGAGTAATCCGAACCTTCGCGTCCCAGGGTAGTGGTCGTGCCGTCCGGAGCACCTCCGATAAAGCCCTGCCCGATGAAAATACAGGCCTTAGACTGTTTCATGGCGTTGCGCAGCAGAGTCCGCGATGCGGCGATATCGACCGAGGCGTCCTTGTGTCGCTGTTCGGTGCGGAAGCAACGTCGCATATCGAGCCAGCAATTGTCGATACCCCGTTCGGAGAGGTACTCCGAAATGATCGTCGTCGAGATCAGCTCGCCGAAAGCGACGACGGTGTCGTACCACAGCTCGGCGTCTTCCGGACGATAGACCGTTTCGGTCGCCACCTGTTCGAGCTCCCCGAAAAGCCGTTCGATCTTCTCGAGCCGGGTCGGAGCGCCGTACAGTTCGTTTACGATTTCGGCGTGGTATTGCCTCAGCGCGGTGATGTGCTCCATCGAGAAGGCTTTGTCGCCCTTCTGCAACCCTTCGAAAACCTTCTCCAAGGCATTCGTGGTCTTACCCATTGCCGATACGATGATGAACAGATCCCGTTCGTCACCGATGATCTTCAGCAGGTTTTGCACACCGTCCGCGTTGCGGACCGATGCGCCGCCGAACTTGTAAACTTTCATCGCTCAATAAAACAGTATGGTTATCGGCCGGTACTTCGTCGTGCCGGGTTCCGGACCCGCATCGGGATCGGCCCGGCTGCTTCCGAAACTCCGTTTTCAACGAAGTTTCGGACATGCGACCGGAATAGCATTATTTCGTTTCGACCGTCTTGTAAGGCGTGTCCGTATTCTCGAACAGGAACGAGAACACGTCGGTAGCCTCTTCGATGCGCTTCGAGACGGGTTTGCCGGCGCCGTGGCCCGCCTTGGTGTCGATGCGGATCAGGATCGGAGCGTCGCCGCCCTGGGCGTACTGCATCTCGGCGGCGAACTTGAACGAATGAGCCGGCACGACACGGTCATCGTGGTCGGCAGTCGTTATCAGCGTCGCAGGATACTTCGTGCCCTTCTTGATGTTATGCAGCGGGGAGTATTTGTAGAGGTAGCCGAACTGCTCCTCGTCGTCGCTCGAGCCGTACTCTACGACCCAGCCCCAGCCGATGGTGAACTTGTGGTAGCGGAGCATGTCCATCACGCCGACCGCCGGCAGGCAGACGCCGAACAGGTCGGGACGCTGCACTTCGCAGGCACCCACCAGCAGGCCGCCGTTCGAACCGCCCGCGATGGCGAGTTTCTTCGACGAGGTATATTTGTTGGCAATGAGGTATTCGGCCGCTGCGATGAAATCATCGAAAACATTCTGTTTTTTGTCCAGCATGCCGCCCCTGTGCCACTCTTCTCCGTATTCCAGGCCGCCGCGCAGGTTGGCTACGCAATAAACGCCGCCCTGTTCCATGAACATAATGGCAGCCGGGTTGAACCAGGGCGCGAGGCTGACTTGGAACCCACCGTAAGCGTAGAGGTAACAGGGGTTGTTGCCGTCGAGCTTCAGTCCGTTGCGATAGACGATGAACATCGGGACTTTCGTGCCGTCCTTGCTGGTGTAGAACACCTGTTCCGTAGTGTAGTCTTCGGGGCTGAATTTCACTTCGGGACGCTTATACAGGGTCGATTCGCCCGTTGCGAGGTCGTAACGGTAAACGGTCGAAGGTGTCGTGAAGTTGGTCAGCGAATAGAAGGCCTCCGTTTCGCCTTTTTTACCGGAGAATCCGCCTGCCGATCCGATGGCGGGCAGCTCGACTTTCCGAATGAGCTTGCCGTTCCAATCGTACTGGTAAACCTGGCTTTGGGCATCCTCCAGGTAGGAAGCCATCATATAGTCGCCCGGTTTGCTGACGATCTCAAGCATATTCTTCGGATTTTCGGGGATAATCTCCTCGATCACCGAAGGATTATTCAGGTCGATGCGGATCACGCGGTAGTTGGGAGCATCGAGGTTGGTACGCACGTAAAGTTTATCGTTCTCGGCGCGAATCATCTCGTGGTCGTTGGCAAAGCCGGGAAGCAGCACCTTGAACTTCTTATCGCTGCTTTTTCGGTAGAGGATCTCACTGCCCGACGTACCCTCCGATGCCGTGATGAAAAGCCACTTGCCGTCCTTGCTGACACTGGAAGCGAAATAGCGCAACGGATGTTGTGTGTCCATATGAATCAGACGATCGGAAGACTGAGGCTTACCGAGCGTGTGATAATATACCTTCTGATATTGGTTCTGGGAAGAATAGACGCCCGCTTCCGGAACGTCGAACGTACTGTAATAGAATCCCTTTTCGTCGGGTGTCCACACTGCGTTGGAGAGCTTCACCCATTTTACGATATCGCCCGTGGGCTGCTTGTCCGCCGTACGGATGACATGAATGTCGCTCCAGTCCGAACCTGAAGCCGAAGCCGCATAAGCCAGGTAGCGGCCATCTTCCGAGAAAGAGATGCCCGACAGCGCAACCGTTCCGTCCTCGGAGAGCGTGTTGGGATCGAGGAATACCTCCGGCTCGGCGTCGAGCGAAGCCTGGCGGTACAGCACGGCCTGGTTCTGTCGTCCGTCGTTGCGGTAAAAATAGTAATAATCCCCGAATTTAGCCGGAGCTCCCTCCCAGGGATAAGCCCACAGCTCGGTCAGGCGGGCACGCATCGCCTCGCGGAACGGAATTTGATCCAGGTAATTCTGCGTCACGGCATTTTCGGCAGCGACCCAGGCGGCCGTCTGTTCCGAACGGTCGTCTTCGAGCCAGCGGTAGGGGTCGGCGACTTCGGTGCCGAAGTAGTTATCCACGACTTCCGTACGCTCGGCATCGGGATAAGGCAGGTGTTTGATTTTCATAGATGACTTACAGGCGGTAAGTGCAGCAGCGGCACAGAAAACCGCCAAAGTAATTTTAACGTGTTTTAACATATTTTAGTATTTGAAGGGTTTCGAAAGACAAATATACGAAAAGTCCGGCGCAATCGTGCAGGTTTGTTCGCAAAGATTGTCCGAACATTCCATATATTCGCAGAATATACGAAAAAGTTGCCGGCATCCGGCGATCCGCAGGAGAATTTTGTAACTTTGAAACCGGAATAACGAAAGCGAAAAACAGGAATGGACAATCAGTTGCGACAAATTATCGAAGAGGCCTGGAACGACCGGGCATTGCTTGCGGAGTCCCGTGTGCGGGAGGCGGTCCGCGCCGTTATCGAAGAACTGGACAAGGGCCGCCTGCGAACGGCCGAACCCATCGATCCGTCCCGGAGCCAATGGCAGGTCAATGAGTGGGTCAAGAAGGCGATTCTGCTCTATTTTCCGATGCAGGAGATGCGCACCATGCGGGCCGGAGAACTCGAATGGCACGACAAAATGGACCTCAAGCACGGCTACGAGGAGCTGGGCGTACGGGTTGTACCGCACGCCGTGGCGCGCTACGGAGCTTACATTTCGCCGGGGGCGATCCTGATGCCCTCCTACGTCAATATCGGAGCCTGGGTCGGTGCCGGCACGATGGTCGATACGTGGGCGACGGTCGGCTCCTGCGCCCAGGTCGGCGAGCGCGTCCACCTGAGCGGCGGTGTGGGCGTGGGCGGTGTGCTGGAACCCGTGCAGGCGGCCCCCGTCATCATCGAGGACGACTGTTTCATCGGCTCCCGGGCCATCGTGGTCGAAGGGGCGCACATCTGCCGCGAATCGGTGCTGGGCGCCGGCGTGGTGATTACCGGATCGACGCATATTATCGACGTAACGGAGGCGGAACCCAAACAGTACAAGGGATACGTCCCCGCCGGATCGGTGGTCATTCCGGGCAGCTACCCCAAGCGTTTCCCGGCCGGGGAGTACGGCGTTCCCTGTGCGCTGATTATCGGACGCCGCAAGGAGTCCACCGACAAGAAAACTTCGCTCACCGCGGCGCTCCGGGATTTCGGAGTTTCGGTATAGTACCTTTCGGATGCACAGGACCCGTTATCACTTTCTCGAAGAGACGACCTCGACCAACGACGAGGCCCGGAATCCTCGCTACGGACACGGCGATGCGATCTGCGCCGAGCGGCAGACTGCCGGACGCGGCCAGCGGGGGCATACCTGGAGCAGCGAGGAGGGACGCAACCTGATGTTCTCGCTGGTATGGGAACCCCGTTTCCTGCCCGTTTCGGAACAGTTTCTGCTTTCGGAAGCGGTAGCTTTGGCTTTGACGGACCTTTTCGGCGGTTACGGCATCGACGCCCGGATCAAATGGACGAACGACATCTATGCGGGCGACCGCAAGCTGGTCGGCATCCTGATCGAACACAACCTGACGGGCGACCGTCTGTCGCGTACGATCGTCGGAATCGGGGTGAACGTCAATCAGACCCGGTTCGATCCGTCGTTGCCGAACCCGTCGTCGATGTGCCTCGAAACTGGCTGCGAATACGATCGGCAGGAGGTGCTGCACCGCTTGGGCGACTGTCTGGCTGCCCGGTACGAACAACTCGAGAAAGGGGATCGGGAGGCGCTACAGGCCGACTACCGGCGGCGGATGTACCGGCTCGGAGAGCGGCATCGGTACCGTTATCCCGACGGCCGGACAGTGGAGGCCGTGCTGCGGGGCGTGCGCCCTTCGGGAGAGCTACTGCTGGAGCTGCCCGACGGCCGTACCGAAGGGTACCTGTTCCGGGAGATAGAGTTCGTTATCGAGGGGAAGCGGACGGCTCGAACGGACGGGACGGGCTGCGTGTTAAAAAAATAACAGGATAACGTTGGCCGAACGAAAAATAACCTTATATTTGCAATGATATTTTAGACCGCGAATAAATTTCATTTTAACCAATTCAAATACCGAAAATTATGAACGTACCTGCAAATCTGAAGTATTCCAATGACCACGAATGGTGCCGCGTAGAGGGCGGTGAGGCTTTTATCGGCATTACCGATTTCGCACAGAGCCAGTTGGGCGACATCGTATTCGTCGATGTTCCGACCGTCGGCGAAACCTTGTCCGCCGGTGACGTCTTCGGCTCGATCGAGGCCGTGAAGACCGTGAGCGACGCTTTCATTCCCGTCGGCGCCGAAGTGTTGGAGTTCAACCCTGCAGTGGATGCCGATCCCTCCATCGTGAACCGCGATCCCTACGGAGAGGGTTGGCTCGTCAAAGTGAAACTGACCGATCCCAAGGAGTGCGAGTCGCTGCTTACCGACGCGCAGTACAAAGAGTTGATCGGCTAATATTCGTTCGATGTAAATCGAACCCCGCAGCCTCCCGTTTTCGACGGGTGTCGGCAGGGAGTGTCAGGATAGAATCCGGCATCAAAAGATACCGTAACGTGAGTCCGACGTGTTCTGTTGTGACAGTATTTTTGTTTTACATCCGAAATCAATACGTCGGACTCGCCTTAAAACTATAACATTATGTCAAAGGTAACAGTTGTGGGCGCGGGCGCCGTAGGCGCTACTTGCGCCAATGTGATGGCTTGCCGCGAAGTGGCGAGCGAAGTGGTCCTCATCGACATCAAAGAGGGCCTGTCGGAGGGTAAGATGCTGGATATGTACCAGTGTTCTACGCTGATGGATTTCGATACGAAGCTCGTCGGCGTGACCAACGATTACAAGCAGACTGCCAACTCGGACGTGGTGGTGATCACCTCGGGTATTCCCCGCAAGCCGGGTATGACCCGCGAGGAGTTGATCGGCACCAACGCCAACATTATGAAAGGTGTGATCGAGAACGTGGTGAAATATTCGCCCCGCGCGATCATCATCGTGGTCGCCAACCCGATGGATACGCTGACTTATCTGGCGCTCAAGGCTTCGGGACTTCCCAAAAACCGGATTATCGGCATGGGTGGCGCCTTGGATTCGGCCCGTTTCAAATGTTACCTGGCGAAAGCCACCGGCGCCAACATCAACAACGTGGACGGCATGGTGATCGGCGGTCATGGCGATACGACGATGATTCCGCTGCTTTCGAAGGCTTCGGTCAATGGCGTGCCCGTGACGCAATTCGCCTCGAAGAAGAAACTCGAAGAGGCTGTCGCCAGCACGATGGTCGGCGGTGCCACGCTGACCAAACTCATCGGCACTTCGGCCTGGTATGCTCCGGGCGCCGCTGCTTCGATGATGGTCGAATCGATCCTGCATGATCAGAAGAAGATCGTCCCCTGCTGCTGCTACCTCGAAGGCGAATACGGCCAGAACGACATCTGTATCGGTGTTCCCGCCGTGATCGGCCGCAAGGGTATCGAGAAGATCGTCAAACTCGACCTCACCAAGGAGGAGGCTGCCAAATTCGAGGCATCGGCTGCTGCGGTCCGCAAGACCAACCAGGTGCTTCACGAGATCAAGGCGTTGTAAGCGTTTGCCGACAACGATAGCAGATCCCCGGTCTTTCGACCGGGGATTTTTCGTGAAAGAGCCTTCCGCCGCACATTTCGTCGGAAGTAAGTCGTATTCTATAAGAAACTTACCCGCATCCGGAAGCGGAAAGTTTCCCGTCTGACCCGTATGAACGGAACATAACAACCGATTTCGCTCCTTGCCGGGCAACAGCGGCCATATTCTTTCGGAACATTGCGACAACGGTCGCTCCCGGAAAAACTTTTCACTTCCCCGGAGTGTCTTTTTTACATACGTCGGAGGACAGTCTTCACCGTCTGCGAAGCACCTGCGTCATGCAGTGTGCGGCACCGTAGCCTTTGCAAAGGTTGTCAAGCCCGACCCAGGTGACCTTCACCCCTCGGTGTTTCAGTTCGGTCCGCAGGGCTTCGGACTGGCCCGCTACCCCGATGATACGGCGCGACCCGACCGTCAGGAAATTACCCGCCAGCCGGTCGGCATCCTCTTCGGAAATGGGGATGATGGCGGCACCGATACGGCTCCTCAACAATTCGACGAATCCGACATCTTCTTCGGTTTTGGTATAGACGCCGTTTGCACCTCGGAGATAAATATCGGCCAGCAACAGATCCGGAGAATCCGGATCGGTGGTCATACGCCGAGCTGTGAGCGTCACCAGATTGCGGTCTATAATGTTGAAATAGGTGTCCAAGTGCATTTCCGCCTGGCTGAACAATCGGTCCTTGACTACGACCAGACGGTTGCAGCCCAGCAGGTCGTGCTCCATAAGCTGATCGATGGCCGGTTGCGTGGTGCGCATCCCGCAGCCGATGAAAGCCGTATCGCCGAACGGATAGAAATCCCCGCCTTCGAGATGAGCTCCCTCCCCTTCGATGCGGTGTAACGGTTTCATGCCGATTTTTTCGAGGCAGAATTGCAGAATGTCGCATCCTTTCTCCCGCTGCGGGGAGTTCATGCGTCCGATTACGATGCCTTTGGCTGTGGTTATCAACTGGTCCCGCGTATAGAAGAGATTCATCACGGGGTTTTCCGAATATTCGGCCTTGAGCCCCGTGTTGATCTGCGTTTCCGACAGTCGGATGATCGGTTGTCGCAGAATAATCCGCACCAGATCCCGGGGCGATGTCTTGGCGAGGATGGATTGTCGGTACTCCTTTTGCTGCTCGGCTGTTTCCGGAGAGAGGTTTTGGGTGTCGAAGGTAAGAAAACCGGCCGCGAAGCGGCGCAGGTTCTCCAGCTTCGTCCGGTCGGCGGGTTTCCCGTCCGCGCCGGTTCCGTCGAGCAGGATCTGACGTACCGTGAGTACCCTCGCTCCGGCCTCCTCGAGCACTTTGCGATAAGTAGCATGTTCGGCGATGAGTTCGGGGATATCGATATGTTCCCGGAAAAGAGCCGCAGCCGGATGAAGGGCCCCCAGAAACAGCTCTTCGCCCGGGTCGTGGGTCAGGATGAGTCTGGCCTTGCGGTACTCGCACGTTTGGCCGCAGCGGACGGAGCGTCGCCCGCGCATGATAGATCCAATCAGTGAAGAAAGAAACGTCGAGATGGAGATGGAAGATCGGGAGTTAAACATAACGATTCGGGGTTAAATCTGGTTATAGGGATCGTATGTCGGTTATTCAAGCCACCCCTGTTTCGAGAACAGAACAAAAATCGCAGCAAATACGAATTTTGACGGATGGATCGATATATTAAAAACGAGAAAAACCGTAAAATTGTTTTGCGGCTCGTGCAAATCGGTGCAATAATGGTTGCTAAAGCGTTCGGCCGCCATGAGCGAACGGAGCCGCCAAGCAGCTCCGTTCGGTTTATACCCGGAAAATATCATGACTTTCCGAAAGCGATATTTTCAAAAAAGTTCCGTATGCCGTCAATCCGGATGAGCGACAACGATATTCCCTGTCCGGCGAAGCAAGGAGCCGCCGGAGCTTCCGGCAGACCGTCAGAAGCTGATCTTCGCACCGACGAACCAGCTGCGGGGTAGCGACGGGCCATAGATGTAACCCGAATCGCGGTTGGCCCCCCGGTCGAAGTCTTTCTGGTAGGCGTTGAAGATATTTTGGATGCCGGCATGGAGTTGCAGGGCGATCTCCTTATAGAGAATGACGTCGTACGACACTTTGAGGTTCAGGTCGAAGAAACGAGGTGTCGTGACGGCCCGATCGACGGGCGTGCCCGAACCCGCCATGTGCTGCACGAGCATTTTGCCCGTGTAAGTTCCGGTAATGGCTGCCTGCAAATTGCGTACGGGGGTCAATTCAGCCGTAAGGTAGCCGTAGGTGTTCGGCGTGCGGAACATCTTGCGGGTCGGTGCGACCTCCGGATCTTCGCTCCACTGTTCCGGTTCCTTGTAGCGGCTCTGCTGAAGGGTGATTCCGGCCTGCAGGTCGAACCAGCGGGTGAAGGCGGCCTTGCCTTCGATATTGATGCCCATGACGCGGGCGCCCGAGCCGTTGTAACGCTCCTTGATCGTACTCCAGTCCGTATCAGGATCGGGAAGCGGACGCAAGGCGAAAACGT
>OGNZ01001301.1_pt1 | contig 11030 bp, 10 predicted proteins | sample 1573601 | NCBI WGS metagenome assembly OGNZ01 (sample SAMEA2582009, study PRJEB24529) | metagenome | biome: Human gut stool | place: China | collected 2011
CGGTCTTTTAAATGCGCACATTGGAGAGGTGCACTGCTGCTGTGGAAGCAGCATTTCCCAGATTAAATTCCAGACGTCCGTTGGCATCATCGGAACCTGTCATCTGAAACGCATAAGTATATGTCGTTTTCTGTGTTCCAAGTTCCACTTTTGTATCCTTCCAATACCTCGTATAATTATGATCCGGTCCGGAAATATCTGCAATCATTGTACGCGCCTCATCCGCATAAGCATCAAAGGTTACTTTATATGTTCCGCCTTTTTGTAACGGCACATCCGGCTGTACCAGCTGAATGCTGTAATCTGCGGTTCCCATATTTACTGTAGAAATAACCATCTCATGATTCTTAATTTCTGCTTTTCCATCACCATCTAAAGTGGTAAGAAATTTCCAGTTTTTGTCATCACTTAAATTCTCTGCTATGGAGAAATCACCGTTGTTAATATAATTTCCCGTTGTATCCGGCTCTCTTAAAATAACATTCTTTACCGGTTTTTCCACATTTTCGTCATAACTGTCTTTCTGATATACTTTCACATAATCCACTGCAAACTGCTGATCGGCATAGGTGGTCGAATCATCCGGATACCCTACCCAGCTGCCACCGACCGCCAGATTCAAAATCATATAAAACGGCTGATCAAACGGTGCCGGATAAGTAACTGTACCTTTTCCGGCAGTTGTAGAATACCAGTCATTTTCCTCATGCATCTTAACTCCATCTACATACCACGTAATTTTTCCAGGCTCCCAGTCGCATGTAAATACATGATAGCTGTCCGCAAATGACTTTCCATTTGAAAGTGTATATTTTCCCTGTGACTCTGAATGCGGATTGCCATAGTGAATCGTTCCATAGGTTGTATATGTATTGTCTCCAAGAACCTCCATCACATCTATCTCACCACATCTAGGCCACTGTCCATACAGGCTCTCGTTTGTAGGCATCATCCATGCTGCTGGAAGATAACCCTTACCTGTAGGAACCTTTGCTCTGAACTGTACTCTGCCATACTTGAAATCCTGCTTATTCTGTGTGTTTACTCTTCCCGATGTATATGATATAGAACCATCCTCATTCACTTTTTTCTTTGAGCTTATAATAAGTGTGCCATTCTTGACTTTTATATTATCTTCAGAATCAACATATGACTGAAGCTCATTATTGACCCAGCCAGGCTCATGGAGTTCAACATTCCAAATATCACGGTTGAGCTCTGTTCCGTCAAATTCATCATGCCATAAAAGTTTATACCCCTGCGACTCGTATTTATTTTCTACAGTCACCTTCTTATTTACAGTCACTTTACATGTTGCTTTCTTTCCTGAACCGTCAGCAGCTTTTGCTGTGATTGTAGCTGTACCTGGTGCTATAGCCTTCACAACGCCTTTTGCTGAAACCGTTGCAATCTTTTTATTGCTCGATGTCCAACTTAACGTCTTGTTGGTTGCCGATGCAGGAGCGACAGTAGCTGTAAGAGTTTTACTGCTTCCCTCTGTGATAGTGAGTGTTGCCGCTGAAAGCTTGATAGAAGTAACTGGCTGTTTTACTGTAATCTTACATCTTGCATATTTGCCACTTCCATCCATAGCCTTCGCAGTTATATATACTCTTCCAACCTTAACTGCTTTTACAACACCTTTCGAGGAAACTGTTGCTATTCTTTTATCTGATGATGACCACTGAATTCTCTTATATGTGGCATTCTTTGGAGCAATTGAAGCTTTTAACGTCCTGCTGGTTCCTTTAAACATGTTCACAGCCTTTGCAGACAATTTAACAGTCTTCGTAGGAACCCCAACATAAACATTAAACCTATACATTACCTTTGGGTTTGCAGCACTCTTCACTGCTACAACCGCTTTTCCTGATTTTACCGCTTTGACAACACCCTTGTTATCTACTGTAACTATCTTCTTATTTGATGATACATATGTTACTTTTTTGCTGATCTTACCTGTAACTACAACTCTAGGTTTCACCCGAAACTTTGTACCCTTTTTTAGTACAAGTTTATTTGTGACAAGATTTGTCACAGTTACAGACTTTACCGCAGCTTTTGATGTTCTAGCACTAACGTCTGATGGACACAGAGTGATCAACATACAAACTACAAGTATCATAGCCACAAGCTGTTTTAACCTTCTCATAAAATACTCCTCTCCAAAAATAAAATAAAAATATTTACGACGTCGCATCTTTATAAAGTATTTTGATAATAACATCTTATACATTTGCCATATATCGTTTTATTGCTTTTTATATAGTTTACATGATATATTATAGAGGAGTTGTAAAGTAAGACTTTTATAAACTTTTGATAACATATAAATTTTTACCCTGACACAATTTACTGGAAAGGATTTATACACATATGAAATACTCAAAGGAAATATTCTACCAGGAATTTATAAGACGCGAAGATTCAACCAATAGAGCGCCCTATAACCCTGAACTTGAATTTTACTCAATAATACAAAATGGAGATATAGAACAGGTTAAAGAATTGTGTAAAGCCTCACCACTTAAGGATAAAAAAGGACTCGGCTTACTATCTGAAAAGCCGGTCAACAACATAAGATATCATTTTGTCATAACAACAGCCCTTGTTGCAAGATACTGTATTGAAGGTGGTCTCGATGTGGCAACTGCTTACAATCTCAGTGATTTTTATATAAAAAAGTCAGATACAATGAAGTCTGTGGAGGATATATCTGAATTACATGCGTTCATGTGCATCGACTATGCAAAAAAAATGCGAAACCTTAAGAAAAATTCCATATGCTCCAAACCGGTCGCAGAGTGCATAGACTACATATACGATCATCTGCATACTAGGATCACTGTTGAACTTCTGGCAAAACGTGTCAATCTCACCCCGTCATACCTGTCAAGGCTGTTCAAAAAAGAGACCGGAGATAATATCGGACATTATATAAAAATGCTAAAACTTGATACTGCAAGGAACATGCTCATATACTCTGATTATAGCCCTGCCCAGATAGCACAGACTCTCGCATTTCCAAGTCAGAGTTATTTTACCGAACAGTTCAGATTACATACTGGTCTAACACCTGCGAACTATAGAAATATAAATTTAAGGCAAACCCCATTTCATAAAAAAAATACTTAGTTCCTGAAATATACCTCCTTGTTTTTCTAAGCGTAAACAAAAGGGATTACCTTGTGATAAAGCACTTGATAATCCCTTTCAATATTCTATATCAGATTTAATCTAAAACTAATATATTTTGGCCTGTTTAAAATTACTTTCCGGCATTTACAACCTGACCGAAATCAGCCTTGAGTGAAGCACCGCCGATAAGACCACCGTCGATGTCTGGCTTTGCAAGGAGCTCAGCAGCATTGCCAGCGTTCATAGAACCGCCATACTGAATTCTTACCGCCTCAGCTGTATCTGTATCGTAGATCTCAGCGATGAGATCACGGATTCCCTTACATACTTCCTGTGCCTGATCTGATGTAGCTGTCTTTCCTGTTCCGATTGCCCAGATTGGCTCGTAAGCGATAACCATTGACTTAACCTGATCTGCTGTTACGCCAGCGAGATCTGACTTGATCTGAAGACGGATCCAGTCCATAGTAACACCGAGCTCTCTCTGCTCAAGTGACTCACCACAGCAAAGAATAGGTGTGATACCAGCCTCAAATGCCTTCTTAACCTTCTTGTTGAGAAGAACATCATCCTCCTTAAAGTAATCACGACGCTCTGAATGTCCGATGATAACGTACTTAACACCAGCATCAACAAGCATTGCTGCTGAGATCTCGCCTGTGTAAGCTCCGCTCTCCTCGAAGTACATGTTCTCAGCACCAACCTGGATGTTTGTTCCCTTAGCAGCTTCTACAACCGGGATGATATCGATTGCAGGTACGCAGAATACTACGTCTACTTCATCGTTAACTACTAATGGTTTTAATGTTTCTACTAATTTAACGGCTTCGCTTGGTGTCATGTTCATTTTCCAGTTACCAGCGATAATTTTCTTTCTTGCCATGATGATTTATCTCCTTAGTATCCCTGTGGGATGTTATTATATTCTTATTTATCGTTTGCTGCTGCAACACCTGGTAATTCTTTACCTTCTAAGAACTCAAGAGAAGCTCCGCCACCTGTAGAAATGTGGCTCATCTTGTCACCATATCCAAGCTGGTTAACAGCTGCTGCAGAGTCACCACCACCGATAATGGTAGTTGCATCGGTCTCAGCCAGAGCCTTCGCTACAGCGATGGTACCTGCTGCCAGGGTAGGATTCTCGAATACGCCCATAGGTCCGTTCCATACAACGGTCTTAGCAGTCTTAACAGCCTCAGCATACAGAGCTGCGGTCTTGGGTCCGATATCGCATCCCTCTCTGTCTGCGGGCATGTTGGTAACATCATATACCTGAACCTCAACAGGAGCATCGATCGGGTTAGGGAAATCAGCGATGGTTACGGAATCAACAGGCAGTAACAGCTTCTTGCCCAGCTTCTCAGCCTTTTCCATCATTTCCTTACAGTAGTCGATCTTGGTATCATCTACCAGAGACTTACCGATTTCATATCCCTTTGCCTTTAAGAAGGTGTAAGCCATACCACCACCGATGATCAGGGTATCGCACTTCTCTAACAGATTGGAGATAACGTTCAGTTTATCAGCAACCTTAGCACCACCCAGGATAGCTACGAAAGGTCTTACGGGATCTTCTACAGCCTTACCTAAGAAGTTGATCTCCTTCTCCATCAGGTAACCTACTACGTTCTGACCACCCTTAGCGGTGATGAACTTGGTAACGCCTGCTACGGAAGCATGTGCTCTGTGAGAAGAGCCGAATGCATCACATACATACAGATCAGCCAGGTCAGCCAGTTCTTTGCTGAATTCCTCACCGTTCTTGGTCTCTTCTGCGCCACGGAAACGGGTATTCTGAAGCAGAACAACGTCGCCTTCCTTCATGTTCTCAACAGCCTTGGTAGCTGCTTCGCCGGTTACATTGTAGTCAGCTACGAAAGTAACCTCTTTGCCCAGCTTCTCGGACAGTCTCTTGGCAACAGGTGCCAGAGATTCGCCTTCGTTGGGGCCATTCTTTACCTTACCCAGATGAGAGCAAAGAATTACCTTGCCGCCATCGCCTATCAGCTTCTTGATGGTAGGCAGAGCTGCAACGATACGGGTATCGTCAGTGATCTCACCGTTCTTTAAGGGAACGTTAAAGTCGCATCTTACCAGAACTCTCTTTCCCTTTGCGTTAATGTCATCTACAGATTTCTTATTTAATCCCATGGTATTAACCTCCAATTATTTTAGTATCTAAAAAGGGCCCGGTCCTTGTAAGACCGGACCCTGATAGGTCTTTACGCGTTAACGCCTGTCGGCTTATGCTAACTCGCTGAAGTACTTGATGGTACGAACCATCTGAGAGGTGTAGCTGTTCTCGTTATCATACCAGGATACAACCTGTACCTGAGTATTGCCATCTTCCATAGGAGCAACCATGGTCTGAGTTGCATCGAAGATGGAACCGTAGGTGCTGCCTACGATATCGGAAGATACGATCTCATCGGTGTTGTAACCGAAGGACTCGGTAGAAGCAGCCTTCATTGCTGCGTTGATCTCTTCCTTGGTTACAGCGCCCTTAACTACTGCTACCAGAATGGTGGTAGAACCGGTAGGGGTCGGAACACGCTGAGCGGAGCCGATCAGCTTGCCGTTCAGTTCGGGAATTACCAGGCCGATTGCCTTAGCTGCACCGGTAGAGTTGGGAACGATGTTGCAAGCGCCTGCACGGCTTCTTCTCAGATCGCCCTTTCTCTGAGGTCCGTCAAGGATCATCTGGTCACCAGTATAAGCGTGAACAGTGGTCATGATACCGCTCATGATAGGTCTGCAATCGTTCAGAGCCTTAGCCATAGGTGCTAAGCAGTTGGTGGTGCAGGAAGCTGCGGAGATAACGGTATCTTCGGGCTTCAGGGTCTTGTGGTTAACATTGTATACGATGGTAGGAAGGTCGTTACCTGCGGGAGCAGAAATAACAACTTTACGGGCACCGGCAGTGATATGTGCGGAAGCCTTCTCCTTAGAGGTGTAGAATCCGGTACACTCCAGAACTACATCAACCTTTAATTCACCCCAGGGAAGCTTGCTTGCGTCAGCCTCTTTGTAGATGGTGATGGTCTTGCCGTTAACGGTGATGCTGTCCTCGCCAGCCTCAACGGTGCTTGCATACTTGTAAACACCCTGAGAAGAATCATACTTCAACAGATGTGCCAGCATCTTAGGGCTTGTTAAATCGTTGATTGCTACTACTTCATATCCTTCTGCATCGAACATCTGTCTGAATGCAAGACGACCAATACGGCCGAAACCATTAATTGCTACTCTTACTGCCATTTTAGTTTCCTCCTAAAATATTAATTTTATATCTTTTGACTTACTGTGATTCACAGATTGTCAAAATTTTATCAGCAAATTCATTTTACCTAATTCCTCTTTATAATTCAAGATGTAAATGCAAAATATTTGTGATTTTGTGGTAAATTTTACAGTTTGTTTAGAAATGGTATGATTTTTGCTCCGTTTTTTGCTATACTGTACCCTGTAAATGACTTACAACAGAATGATAACCAGAAAGGATAAAAAATATGTCTATCAAAGCAGATTGTCATCTTCACTCTTCTTTTTCCGGAGATGCCCAGGCTCCCATGCCGGAGATGATCGATAAAGGGATCTCTCTTGGACTGGAAACCATGTGTTTCACCGAGCATAACGATTTTGATTATCCACGCACTGAGGAAGGTCCCGGCAGCATCTTTTTGCTGAATACAGATTCTTATTTGTATGACATCCTCCGCTGCCGCGCCAAATACGAAGGGAAAATGAGGGTTCTCTTCGGTGTGGAATTAGGCTTGCAGCCGCATCTGGCCGACCAAGACGAAGATTTTACTTCCGCCTATGATTTTGATTTCGTCATTGGCTCTACCCACCTGTGCCGGGGAATGGATCCCTATTACCCCGAATATTTTGAGAAGTTTTCCTCCGAGGAGGAAGCCATCCGTGCTTATTTTGCAGAGACGCTGGAAAATCTGAAATGCCATGACGATTATGACGTCTTAGGGCACTTGGATTATATCGTCCGTGTGGCGCCTTCCAAGGACAAAAATTACTCCTACGATAAATATAAGGATGCCATTGATCCGATTCTGGAACTGTTGGTTCACAGTGGCAAGGGCCTGGAATTGAATACCGGAAGCTTCCGCTATGGTCTCAGACAGCCTCATCCCTGTACCGATGTTCTCCGCCGCTATCACAAACTGGGCGGCGAGATCATTACCGTTGGCAGTGATGCCCACAAAGCACAGGATGTAGGATCCTATCTGGATCTGGCCTCCGAGATTCTGCAGCTGTGTGGTTTCAAATATTATACGATCTATGAAAAACGCAGCCCGGAATACCACAAGCTGTAATTTTCTTTATTCCCTATCCTCCAAGCTGAATATGTTCCTTCATCAGCTCGCGAAGCAACGCATCCGCTGTCCATGAGACATTATACGGTGTCACAATCGCCTTCAGGGCAACCGGTGGTAAGCCGGTTGCCTTATATTCTGCCAGGAATGCATCCACCTGTTGCGAATCCATTCCGGAAAACACCAGCATTTCCATTGCAAAATCAGGACCGTTATATATTTTTCCATTCTTATGAAAACCACTGATTTCCGCCAGTGTTCCGATCTTCTGTCCATAGTCCCTGCGGTTCACCGCCGTCACATCCACACCTATTTTCTCCGCTGCCACACGCACAGCCCGGTCTTTTTGTGTACTCACGCCAAACAATAATATTTTTGCCATTATATTTCCTCACAGTCCATCACCCGGAAGCCGTTCTTTTCCAGCAATTGTGCAAATACTCCCTGTCCGGGGATGAGTTTACCGGTAAAGCTTCCATCATAAATCTGCTTTACGCCGCAGCTGGGGCTTCGTGACTGTAAGATTGCCAGATCGATGCCATTCTCTTTGGCGATCCGAAGAGCCTCCTCTGCGCCTTCCCGAAACTGCCTGTCCACATTTACGTCTTTACAGTTTATGACCTCACCGCTCACGATCTCCGACGGATCCCTCGGGGTCGGAAGTCCTCCCAGCACCTCAGGACATACCGGGGTCACCTCATGCCCTTCCAGATATTTTGCCACACGCTCGCTGTAATTATTTTTCCCGTTATATTTACAGTTTTCGCCCAGCAGACAGGCACTGACCAGTATTTTCATCGTAATCTCCAGCTTTCCGTTATTATGTCTGTTACAATAGCGGCGCGATCAGGCGCATGATACACTGCCAGCCTCTCACTGCCATATTTTTCCTTCCATCCCGGTATTTATCGGTGACTTCCTCACTATCCTGTAACAGCTTATCAAAATCCGCCTCAATATCCCGGATGGCATCACAGCCGTGCATCCACACACCGTTTTCAAAATGATGATAAAGGCTCCGGTAATCCATATTGATAGTACCGACGGTCGCCGTATCCCCATCACACAGCATCTGCTTCGCATGCAAAAAGCCCGGGGTATATTCATAAACCCGCACACCCTGACGCACCAGTCCGGAATAATAGGATCTGGTCACACCGTAAATGATTTTTTTATCCGGAATACCCGGGGTAAATCCCCGTACATCCACGCCCCGTTTTGCCGCCAGTCCCAGCTCTCTCGTCATCTCATCACTGATGATCAGATAAGGAGTTGCCACATAGAGGCGTTTCTTCGCCGTCTTGATCAGGTTCAGGTAGACATTCTCACCCACCGGCTCTCCGTCCAGTGGAGAATCCGCATAGGGCTGTACATAGCCGGATGCCTTCTGCACATTTCCATCTTCCGCACCTTCCTGCGATACCTTCAGATACTTTTCATAATCGGTATCCGCCTGTCCCATAACATTCCACATTTCCAAAAACATCATGGTAAAATTCTGTACCGCTCTGCCGGTCAGCTTCACACCGGTATCCTTCCAGTAGCCGTAAGGATGCGTGATATTAAAATACTCATCTGCCAGATTATATCCACCGGTGAATCCTACTTTTCCGTCGATGACCATGATCTTACGATGGTCGCGGTTATTCATGAAAATATTTAAAAAGGGCACTACATAGTTAAATACCCGGCACTGTACACCGATGGCATTCATGCGGTCTATAAAGCTTTTATCCAAAAAGCCGATACAGCCCACATCGTCGTACAGAATACGGACTTCCACGCCCTCGGCAGCCTTTTTTGCCAATACATCCTTCAGCCGTGCAAAAGCCTCCGCCTCCTCTATGGCATGATATTCCAGGAATATAAAGTGCCTTGCCTTCTCCAGCTCCTTAAGCTGTTCCTCGTATCCCAGATAAGCTTCCGGATAGAATTTCACAGCTGTCGTGTCATACACCGGATAATTACCATACTTCCAGATATAATGGCATTGATTTGCCAGCAGAGGATCTTCCTGCTCCAGCTGCTGCAATATTGTCTCATCCTGAACATTCAGAGGAATCAGTTGTGCATCCACATCCTCAAATTTCCGGATGATTTTATGCATAGCCTCTTTATGTCCGAACAATCCGTAAATACACAGACCGAACACAGGAAATGCCAATATTACGATGATCCAGGGCATCTTAAATGCGGCATTGGTATGTTTCCCATAAATCCTGAGTGCCACCGCCAGCGCAAACAGACTGGTCAGCAGCGAGATCACTGAAGAATACTGATACAGTTTGATCATCAATATCAATATCCAGCCGATCTGTAAGAGCACAGCCAATGCTGCAAACGCAATTCTTCCTATACTGTTTTTCACATTCCCTTTTACTTCAGAACGCATCTGCTTTTTCTTACCCATAATATCCTCTTTTCTCTTTCGTTCTGCCAGATCATAAGTAATCTCCCCCTCACAGGCTGCCTGCACTATGCGCAGGCAGCTATGAATATGTTCTATGGGGATTGTTTTATGGTATAACATTTTTGCAAAAATCTCAATAGGTCTATGGACTACAACTGTCCTCTTTTGTCTGCCTAACCACAGTTTCTGTCACACAGTACCACCACTGTAGACGGCGTGGTCTGGGCAGGAATGCTTCTCGTGGAAGAGGAATAGATGACCACCAGATTATGGTTCGCGGGACTCGCCTGGAAATACTGGTTGTTCACGGTACGCACATCCACTGTGCCATCCAGATTCAGCTGCAATGTCTGCTCCTCATTGACCAGGGAATTGCTGTAGTAGCTCACATCCACATTCCGGTCGCTTCTCTCTTCAGCCACTACCACTGCCGTATACTGAGGCGGATAGATCAGGGGCATGGGCGCATCGTTGCGATACCAGAAGGTTGCCATCATTCCCACTGACAACGTAGTAAAATCCACCACATAGGTATCGGGGTTGATAAAAAAGTTCACGGTATTGCCATCCGTATCCTCGATAGCGGCAAATAGCAGGCATCCATCAGCTCTGCGACCGCCCTGCCCTGCCGGCACCAGATCCACGATCGTTCCCTTCATGGAACAGAAGCTGTTTCTTCTCATAGGTCTCTGAAACGAAAATCGATAATCCATAGTCTCTCCTGTGAATTATAAAAGCTTTCTTCTATTATATGCACGCCCCCGCTGTTGATGTTACGTGTCGTGATAAAAATATAGGACCACTATTGTAAAATAGTGATCCCTGTTTTCCTACCGGACAATGGTCCCGCCGCCCAGTACATGTTCGCCCTGATAGAACACCATAGCCTGTCCCGGTGTAGCGGCACGCACCGGTACATCAAAAGTACAAAGCACTCTGCCGTCCGGCTGTCTGGTAAGGGTTCCGTACTCTCCCTTATGGTTGTAACGGATCTTCGCCAGTACTCTGATGGGTTCTGTGATATTCTCCACTGCCATATAATTCACATTTTCACATAATACTTTATCCGTGAAAAGTTCCTGATTGGAACCGATCACCACCTCATTGGTCTCGGGGCGGATGGCTGTAACAAACACCCTCTCTCCCATGGG
>OGNZ01001305.1_pt1 | contig 10999 bp, 18 predicted proteins | sample 1573601 | NCBI WGS metagenome assembly OGNZ01 (sample SAMEA2582009, study PRJEB24529) | metagenome | biome: Human gut stool | place: China | collected 2011
AAATATGAAATCATTTTCACTTTAATTAAAAATACTTCCAGTGTTGACCCTATAGAATTAAGATAATTATAAAACAAAAGGAGAGGGCAACAATAATCCAATAGTATCGCCGCCCTCTCCTTTTGTTTTATTAAATTATGTAACACTTGGTTGGCTAATGGGACAAATGATTATACGATATACTATGTTTATGCAAATTTCTATGAATGTAGTAAATATCATATTATCAATATTATTTGTATTTGCATTAGATATGAATATAGAAGGTGTGGCTTATGCATCCATAATAGCTCAAATTTATGGCTGTATAGTAGGTTTTTTGGCTATTTATTTTAAAGCTAAATTAAATATAACAAAAGAATACTTGCAAGAGTTAAAAAATATAAAACCTTTTTTATCTATGATGAAGGTAAATACGGATTTAATGTTGAGAACGGTTTGTTTATTGACTATCAATAATTTATTTGCTATAGCAGGTGCAAGCTTAGGTACAATAACATTAGCTGCAAATGCAGTTATATTAGAAATAATATTTATTATAGTGTATTTTATTGATGGTATGGCTAATGGAGTGAGTGTATTTTCAGGAAAAGCTTTAGGTAATAAAAATAAAGTATTATTAGAAAAAACTTTAAAAATAGGCTTAATATGTTTGTTTATTTTCATATTCTTTATAAGCATAATATCTTTTTGGGGAAGAAGTTATTTTATATCTATGATGACAAATTTAACTGAAATATATATGTATGCTAATGAGTATAGTTTTTATATAATCTTACATCCTATTTTTGCAGGTGTAGGTTTGTTATTATATGGAATGTATACGGGTGTGGGACAAACATCTTCTATTAGAAATATGATGTTTGTAGCTGTAATATTCTTTTATGTTTGTCAAAATATCTTAATGAATTTGTATGGAAATAATGGTATTTGGTTAACATATATATTAACTTATTTACTGGAATCAATTATTTTAGTATTATATTTACCAATATTAAAACGTAAATTCGAGTGATTTTTGTTAGATTAATAATTTTTAATTGTATACTATATTAGTGAATAAAATACTAAATAATAGGCATAGCTTAATTGCTATGCCTATTATTTTTATGAAGGAGAATTTACTATGAACCTACAAAATTTATCTGATGAAGAATTATTAAGTAACTTTGTACCGATTAAGAGTGCTGAAAATTTGCTTAAAGAATATAACAGCATTTATGATGTAGTTTTAAATACTACTAAGGCTGAATTGAAGTCTATAAATGGCATGACTGAAAACAGATTAAAAAAAATCTTATCAATACGAGAAATCTTAAAACGTATGCAGGATTATAGAACAAAAGAATTGTCATTAATAAGGAAAACAAATGATGCCATAAATTACTTTGAGTTTCTGCAAGATAAACAAGTTGAAGAATTATGGATTGCTGTCTTAAATACAAAAAATAATGTTGTTCTAAGTCGCTGTATAAGTAGAGGTACAGTAAATATGTCTGTAGTCAATCCAAGAGAAATATTTAATGTAGTTATAAAGAATATGGCTTCAGCAATAATAATTGCACACAATCACCCATCAGGAGATTCAATGCCTAGTAATGAAGATATAAGTCTTACTAAAAAAGTAATGAATTTATCTGAAATGCTAGGTATTGATTTTTTAGACCATGTAATTATTGCCAAAAAAGGGAGTATAAGTTTAAAAAAAGAAGGATATGTAAAATTTGATTAAGGAGAGATGACTATGTCAAATTATTTGATTTGTATGGGTTTTGATAATTTAAATGGAGATATTCATTATGATGAAAAGCTAGGTCTTGTGAATATAAATTTAGATACAGAAGACACTCATAGTAGTTTAAATTTCAGTCTAAATTTATCACAAGCAAAAGTTTTTAATGAATTTTTAGCAAATGTTATAGCTTCAGCTAATATACAAAATATAAATGAAAGTAACTTATTTGGTGATTTAAAAATAGATGTAGAGGAGTAAATATCATGGCAAATTATAGTGATAATCAAGTAGTATTTTTCAGTGAGAATAAAGAGGCTGTATATGATTTATGGCAAAAAATTAATGATTATATAAATAACAGTAAAACCAATTCAATATGTGGCTTTTTAGAAAGCTTAGGTTATAGTGAGTATGAATCAAGAAATATGTCTGATCTTAGAAATAGTTTTGTAGGCTGTGATGATGAAGTTACTGATGATGAATCTGTGAGCTTTTTCTATATTAAAACTGAAACAGTATGGACAGGTAATATAGAAGTATTCTATAGAGTTATTGAAGATAAATATAATAATGAGATAGAGCTATATGCACTGATTGAAGAATCAGGATTTAATATTTTTATTAATACTGATGAAGAAGGTGTATATTTCTATCCTAAATATAAAATAGATGCTTTCATAAATGATGAGCAAATAGTAGAATACTTTGAAAGTTTTAGTCAAGTTTTAGATTTTATCAAGAAAAAGTTTCCTAAAGTAAAACTATCTTCAAAAGATACGATAGCAAGACTTAAAAAGAAAATAACTAAAGTCTATAAAATAAATGATGATGAAGATTTTTATTTAAATATACATAGATTCAGTTCTATGTATCCGTTTTAAAGTTTTGATATAATATGAGGTAAGGAGTGAATATCATGGAAAATTTTAATAGATTGAATGACTTATACTTCAAAAAGCTTCTAGGAGATAAAAAAAGAAAGAATTTAACACTTAGCTTTTTAAATGGGATTTTAAATAAAGATGATGAAAATTGTTTTACAGATATAACTTTTTTAGATAAAGATAATGAACCATTAACTTTAGATGGTAAATTATCTAAATTAGATATTAGAGCGGATTTGAATGATGGCACACAAGTAGATATCGAGGTACAAGTTTGTCCGTTTAAATTGATGGCTGAGCGTTCATTATACTATTGGTCAAAAATGTATTCAGAGCAACTAGAAAAAGGTGCAGAATATAAGAAGTTAAAAAAGGCTATAGCTATAAATCTATTAGCATTTGATTATTTGGAAGATGAGCAAGATTGGCATAATATCTATAATCTATTAAATGTGAAATCTCATAATAAGCTCACAGATCATATAGAGATACATTTTCTAGAATTGCCCAAATTTACTTTAAAGGATATGAGAAAAATAAGAGCATCTGAAGCATGGATTGCTTATTTTTCAGGAAAATATAGTAAAGAAGAATTGGAGGAAATAGCAATGACAACTCCAGCAATTAAAGAAGCAGTAGAATTTGAAGATACATTTTTACAGAATAAAATAGAACGTAGAGCGTATGAACAAAGAGAAAAAGCGATAAGAGATTATTATTCATATATGAGTGCATTTAAAGAAGAAGGATTAGAGCAGGGCTTACAAGAAGGCATTACTTTAGGAATGAAAAAGGCTAATATCAATACAGCAATTAATCTTTTAAAATTAGGTGTAGATGTAGATACTATTGTTAAAGGAACAGGATTAAGTATTCAAGATGTAGAGGCTTTAAAAATTAAAATTAAATAATATAAACAAATTACAGCAGGTGTAGCAAATGCTATACCTGCTATTTTTGTGTCAGGAGGTTTTATTATGCCAGCAACAAGATTTATTTGTCCTTCAGGTCATGAAGTAAATATCAATCAATGTCTAAAAAAATGTATATATACTCAAAGATGTATGTTCTTACCAACATTACGAGCAGTTGCCAATTCTTTAAATAGGAAACTACAAAATGCAACAGTTACAGAATTATTAGCAGGAACAATGGAAACCTTTTTAAAGAAAACAACAGATTATGCTGTAGATCCTATAAATCAAATGTATGCACTTCATGGAAGTGCTGTTCATACTTTAAATGAAAATTACACTGAAGGTAATATGCTAAGTGAAGAAAGATTGCATGATGAAATTACTAGTGGAAAGTTTGATTTATTTGGTCAAATCCTTGATAAAGAAGATAATATACTCGGAGATTATAAAATCACTTCTTCATATAAACTGATGAAAGCACTGGGCTATTATAAAATTGATGTATCAACTGGAGAAGTCTATAAAACAGGAACAAAAAAAGGTCAGCCAAAAACTAAAAAAGAATGGAGAACTGACGGAGTTAAACATATTTTAGACTGGGCTATTCAGCTTAATTATTATCGAATTTTACTTGAAGAAAGAGGCTTTAAAGTAAATCGAATGGAGATTCAAGCATTATGTAGAGATTTTAATTTAAGAGTAGCTAGTGAACGCAATATTACAAGTCCTGTATATATAATTCATATAAATAAAATTTCAGATATATGGATAAAAAAATATATGAAAGCTAAAGCAAAAAGATTAAATGAAGCATTAATAAAAGGTAAAACATCTCATATTTGCAATAGTAAAGAACGTTGGCATGATCGTAAATGTAAAGATTATTGCAGTGTTGCCAGTTTTTGTCCATATGGTAAGCAATTTAAACAATTAGAAAAAATAGCGTAAAGGAGAATTTTATCATGAATAAAGAAATCATTTTATTAATATTACAAGTTATTAGCATGATTTTAAATAATAATGGCAATAATAAAAAATAAAGAAAATAAGCCAAAGGTTAAATACCTTTGGCTTTAGTTTTTAAGGAGTGAAATATATGTATAATCCATTTTTCAAAGCTAATTTTTACCAGACAAGAACAATTGCTCAAGATATTAAAGAAGATCCTAAATACAGGTTAGAGATAAATAATTGTATTGAGAGATTTATTTCTAAAGATTGGGGAGACTTAACAACTGATGATATTAAATCTAATAATGAAGCGATAATTTATAACGATAGGATTTTAGCTAGTTATAAGACTTCAAAAGGCAAAATATATATTATAGCTGATGCTACAGATAAAAATTACTATGAAACTGTAACTGTATTATTTGCAAATGAATATTAAGGAGTGTATATATTATGGAAAATACAAAAATTGCTAAAAAATTGGTTAATGTAATGATTGAATGTGGTCATATTGCTAAAAATGGTTTGAACTCGTACCATCAATATAAATACGCTACAGCTGAAGATGTGCTTTTAAAAGTTAATTCTGCTTTAACTAAGAATAAGATTGCAAGTGTTGTTATACCAGAAATTGCTTCAATGGTTGATGTTATCAATCTAAAGGGAAATACAGAACATCTGGTAACTGTTAATGTCCAAATTAAATTAATTGATAGTGAAAGCGGAGAATGTGTTGATTTATTTGGTATAGGTAGTGGTCAAGATGCAGGAGATAAAGCTGTTATGAAAGCACAGACAGCAGCTATAAAATATGCTTATATGATGAGTCTATGTATTGCTACAGGTGATGATCCTGAAGCAGATACTAAAACAGATGAAAATTCTTCAATAGGTAATAAAGGTTCTAAAATAGTTAATAATGTAAAGAAAATATCTACTATTAGAAAATCCATAACTGTTTGTGCTAATTGTGGTGAAGAAATAACGAGTGATAGAGTGGTGCAATTTTCTATGGCTAGATATAATAAACCACTATGTATGGATTGTCAAAAGCAAATGATTAAGACAGCATAAATTAAAGGCTAGAATCTGAATAAGTATTCTAGCCTTTTTAGGCAATAAAATACGATATTATCGAAAAGATAGAGATTTTGAACAAGTTGATTTTGCTCAAAAAATAGGTATAACACCACAATATTTAAGCAAAATAGAATGTGGATATGCAAAACCCAGTATGGATTTATTATTTAGAATATCTGAATGTTTAGGTGTAGATATTACTGAAATTATGAAAGAAAGCGATATTTAAAAAATATATATACTTATAGTATTAATATTAACCCTAGTGAGAATGGTGTTTTTTTTATAAATACGATATTGTAATTTTATAAAAACTTTTAATAAACATATAGCGAAATAAAATGTGAGGAGGGAATAAATATGTCTTCAACATTTAAGAGAATTGAATATATGTGTACTTATTGCGGAAAAAAAGAAACTCGTTCACCAAGTATGGGAAGACCACAGCCAGGCAAATGTCCTAGAAAAAATGGAGATAAACCTCATAGTTGGGTAATTAATCGAAGATTAGGTTAATGTTAGGAGGAACAAATAAATGGGATTTTCAGGTTTAGATATTCTTGGGACTATTGCTCAAGTAGCAGTAGAAGCATGGGATTCAAGTAATAGAAAAGAAATTGAAATAGAAAAATTAAAGAATGAACGTACAGGAACATTAGTTAAAGGTGGAGGATAGTGGCTGGTATTGCGGCTACAGCTTTTGTAGCTAAAAAACTTATTGATAAAAGCGATAATATAAAAATTAATACACCTAATGTATCAATAGAAGCACAATCTAAAAATGCTTTACCTAATAAAACTGAAGATAGTTTACTTATAGATTACGATACAGTTTGGTTTGATAGAAAACAAAATCAGTTAGGTGCAGATTTAATAAATCAAAAAGATGACAGTATTGATAAAGTGATTTATCAAATAAAAGGAATAGGCGGAAAAGCTTATCAAATTTATGAAAGTATTAATAATAGTGATTGGAAAAATATAGGTATTATAGATTGGGCTAAGATGTCTATATCTGATTTAGGAAAACCTGAGAATGGTGGACCAATATTTGCAGAAATAGCAAAGACAGCATTTAGAAGACCACAAAAACAAATACAATATTAATAAAATGAGAGGTACAAGTTATGTTAAAATTTTGTCCTAATTGTGGAGCTAAAACATTAAAGAATGGCAAATTTTGTCATGAATGTGGATATTCTCTTCAGGAATTTAATAATGAATCTACAATAACTGAAAAGGATATTATAGATGATACTAAAGAAGATATTATTATTGATAATGATGGTGGAGACTTTTTTGGAGATTTTGCTCAAGTACAACAAGAAGAAGATATTAAAAATGATAAATTAGCTGAAAAATTAGAGAGATTATTTGTTAATTATAAAATGAGTGAGTTTATTGATAGAATTAACAATATTGAAAATGCTGATAGTCCAAGATTGGCTTATTTAGCAGCAATGATTTTAGAATATGGCTATGATCAAATAAAAGAAGATGGTGAATCGGCATTCAATATATTAGCTCAATTAAGTGATGAGGGTTATGTATTAGCAGATTTACATTTAATAGGTTCAGGTTTTTATAATATTAATGAAGAGTATATTCCTATCTTAAATAAAAATATATTATCTCAAATTGATAAATTAGAAAAATCTGAAGATCCTTTTATTATATATGAGGTCGCAAATTATTATTGTTCTGAGAACTCCGAAAAGATAAACTACAATAAAGCTATGAAATTATATCAAAAAGCTGCTAATAAAGGTTACTGGAAAGCTTTGGCTTCCTTAGGATATATATATTTATCAGGAGAGTGTCATCAATCGGCTAATGTAAATAAAGCTATTCAATATTATGAAAAAGCAGCTGTTAAAGGTGAAAGAAATTCTGCATTAATATTAGGACGTTTATATTATTTTGAAAAATTTTTACCTAAAAATATTAATAAAGCTAAACAATGGTATCTAGTAGCTGCTGAACAAAATGAAGAAGAAGCTTTGAATGAATTAGCTAATATATTTTTAAGTGAACATAATTATTATAAAGCTGTTGAATATTATGAAAGAAATATCCGAGTTAATAATTCTAGTTTAGCAGCTAGTAGTTTAGCTAGTGTATATTTAGGTCTTAATGAGGAATATGCAGACTTTGATAAAGATGAAAAAAAAGGAATTTCTTTATAAAAAAAAGCTTTAGAACTTGATCAAAATAATGGAGATGCCTTATGTATTTTTGGTATATGTTATGCCATTGGCGTAGGTGTTGAAGAAAATCCATCTTTTGCTAGAGATTATTTAAATAAAGCTATATCTGTGGGAAATGATGAAGTTAAAACAGTAGCTAAAGATGTTCTTAAAAATTTGAATGAATCTCAAAAAGAAAATGAATCCGAAGGCTGTTTTATTACTACAGCTGTATGTGATAGTTTTAATAAACCAGATGATTGCTATGAATTAACTATGTTTAGGCATTTCCGTGATAATTGGTTGAAAAATCAACCTGATGGTAAAGAGTTAATAAAAGAGTATTATAATATAGCACCTAAAATTGTAAGTACCATTAATAAGTTACCAAATGCTAGTGATATATATATGAATATTTGGTTAATGTATTTAAAACCTTGTCTTAAATATATTGAAGCAAATGATAATATAAGTTGTAAAAATTTGTATTTTAAAATGGTGCAAGATTTAAAAGAAAAAATAGTATAAGAGGTATTTTATATGTTTGGTGAACGTTTTAGACGTAAGATGAGAGAATCTATACAATTTAGTAAACGTCTTAAGGGAGAGCCTATAGTAGATTTAGGTTTATTAGATGCTGTTAATAATGGAGAGATATCATTAGATCGTATAAATGAATCAGTAAAGGGTATAGTAAGAGCTAAATTATTACATTTAATGTAATTTTTAATTATTAAAATAAGTATATGTCTTAATGTCCATATGTCCAATTATAGAAGGGTGTGTTTTATGTTTAATAACACACCCTTTTATACACCATTTTATTGCTGGACATTTGGACATCTGGACATTTATGTATTATTGATAAATTTTGACTCTACCAGATAAGGTGGTTTTTATTTCTAAAGTTATTGTTTTACATTTGATTGGACATATTTTTTTTTGATACTATTATTAATATATGGATGAAAGTCAAGGTGAATAAAATGACAGATGACGTTAAACTTGAAAATGAAGAAGTAGAAAAAACTAAAATTGAGCTAATTCCTAAAACATCAGATATGGATAAAGAGTTTAACTGGTTTGACTTAATAAAGTGTGAATATAAAATTAATAGTATTTGTTATGAAATATATTTACCAGCATCTTTTTTTTAAATACATGAATTTTTATCAAAAGATATAAATATAAAAGATAAAGAGCAATATGTATTTAACTTTGATTGTCTAAAAGTTAATGATAAAACTCTTAAAGAATACTTTGATACGTGTGAAGAAAATAAGAATGATATAAATTTTGATATATTAATTAAATATTGTAGACCTTTATATTATTCACAAAAAACTAAAGATGCTTATATGAGAGATAGAAAGCAATCTAATAATGTTTTGAAGCAAGAGTTTAAAGATTTCTATTGTTTATTTGCTCAGAAAGAATTAGACATCAAGAATAATTTATCTAAAATATATCATTGGTTCAAACTTTTTATTCTATTTAGGTGTATAAAAATAGGTGGAATTCCTGAGCATTATGACAAAGAATTATCAGAAAATGAATCTGAATTAAAGAAGATACGTATTACGAAATTTTTTTCTTTAGAAACGGATAATGCTACAATTGCTCCTTTAGATGGTGAGTTGGATAATGAACGTTATATATATATTAAAAAATTTTATGCATTAATATGGAATACCATATCAGAAAAAGATATGTATAATGTAATAAATACAATTGTTTTAGTAAAATATATGGAGAAAGAATTAATAAATTTAGTAGAACGAACATTGTATGAGATAAATAATAATAGAATTATTAAAGATAATAATAATATTTATGTTATGAGTGCAAAATCATGTATGAATATTTTCATAAAAGGATATAGAGATTATAGGGAACAAAATAAGTATTATAAGGCACTCTGTATAAAATTAAAGAATCTACCTATTAATGCAATTTGCTTGGTAGAAATTTATTTAATGAATTATAGAAAAAAATTGTATTGGAGAAAAGTTATTAATGATATTTCAAATAAAATGATTATAGAATGTGATTTTAATAATTTTGATGAATGTAAAGAGAATGCACAGCAGCTTGTAAGAGATGGGTATTGCTATGTTACGGTATTCGAATGTGAAGATCCTGCTCCTGAAGAAATCTCGTGGAATTATGTGAAAAGTAATCAAGTTGATAGTTAGCTATTTTTTGTGATATGAATTATAACTGTTAGTATTTCTACTGGCAGTTATTTCATTACAAGAGAGAATATTATAATGTAAAAAATTAGAAAGGTTGTGATAACAATGAGTAAACTAATTCAGAAAGTCAAATGGAATTTAGACGGATTAAATACAGAAATGTATATGTATGGTGAAGCTGATTTTGAGGCAAACAAAGTAATGCAAGAGCCATTGGGAAAGCTGTATCAGTATGAGAATCAGCCTAATATGAGAGAAAAGATAAGAGAATATATTAATAAGCTTGATGCAGAAATTGACAGACTTGAATCTGACCTAGAAAAGCAAATGACTTATAATGTAGAAGCTTGTAAGGTTAGTGCAACTGAATCAAGGTTGAATGCAATAATCGAAGTGAAAAATGATTTATTAGGAAGATTAGAAGAGGTAATATAAATGGAAAATAGAAATGTAATTGAAACAGTAGTACATACGGCATTAACGAAAAGAGAGTTAATTGATTTGATTAACAAATCTTTTCCTGATGAAGAGGTTGGTAATCACGGACAGATAGCACAGCTTTCCACAACAACTATGTCAGATGGAACAAAAATGCAGAATGTTTGCTTTGGCAAGATATTAAAAGTTTAGTAACAAGATGAATGAATGGAGATGATTATATATGCAGTGCAAATGCATTGATAATTCAAGTGATAATGGAAATTTTACACTTGGACGTATTTATAGAGTAGAAGAAAATGTGGGAATATGGCAGCCAATATTATGCAGATTTAGAAATTGGGATAATCCCGGTAAATTATCTGAAGGAACAATTTTTGAATTTGCGATGTGTAAATTTAAAGTGTTGTAAAAGATTGTTTTTATTATGTGGGAAGCTAATATAGGGGCTGCTACGACGCTAGCAAACGAGTTCAAGTCTCGTAAATCAGTAATCAGGCTGACAAAAGTAAGAATAGGTTCAATCCCTATCGCCCACAATATGATGAATGATGATTTCTTTAGTTTGGAGGTAATGATATGACAAAAAGTCAAATAGAAAAATTTGCAGTAG
>OGNZ01001311.1_pt1 | contig 10946 bp, 10 predicted proteins | sample 1573601 | NCBI WGS metagenome assembly OGNZ01 (sample SAMEA2582009, study PRJEB24529) | metagenome | biome: Human gut stool | place: China | collected 2011
GGCTCAATTTTCAGACCCGCCGCTTCTTTGTGTTTCCACAAACCAATGATGACTTGCAGGGATAAGTCTCCATCTCCTTTATAAATGATGAAATTGGCAGAATGTTCCACACAATTTTCTATAAAAACGATTTTCATTATGCTGCATTCATTCTGCCGGGCTTATGAAAAGGCAGGCATTTTTCTTGCTTTCATCATCCTGCAAACAGATGGTTAAGCACTACTGGGTATCAATATCAAAAAAGTCTTTATTTGAGTTCAGAATTCATTGAAGATCAAAGGATCATTCGGATTGCAATTCCTGTATGAATATGCTATGATTACGTTGAAAACCATTTGTGTTTCAACTGATCAAACAGGGAGCGTATGAACAGCCATGAAGCGTTTGCAGGATATTGCAGATCAAGTTGGTGTAAGCCGGACAACAGTGTCCAATGTGCTGCACGGCAACACAAAAAAAGTTTCCAAGGAAATGATCCGGAAAATTTCGGAAATTCTGAACCAGGAGGGCTATGTCCCGAATACATCTTCCCGTGAGCTGACCCGCAAAGGGTCCTGCATCATTGGACTGGTGCTGGGCTACAGCTGTATCCACGGCATCCCTTCTCTGCGCGATACCTTTGTGGCAGAATTTCTGTCTGGTGTAGAAGAGACAGCCCATCGAAACGGATATTATGTCATGCTGATCAATGGCCAGGACAAAAATACGGACCGGGTGGCAGAGATTGCCTCCCGATGGAATGTGGATGGTCTTGTCGTTCTGGGACTGGACGAAAAGAAATACAAGGAGCTGCGCAGGCAACTCAACAAATATATGGTCCTGATTGACACCTATCCCGAGGCGGAGTACCACTACGTCAACGTGGGGACTGATGATTTCGGCGGCGGCGCCATGATTGCAAAGTATCTGCTGGACAACGGGTACACCCAGGCCATCTTTGCCGCCGAGTGTGATACCGGCGCAGACCATTACCGCTGGAAAGGATTTCAGCATCAGATGCGCTCTGCCGGGATTGACTGCGGATCATAGATTGTTTGATAAGCAGATTCAGTATTTTGAGAGCAGGTATAATGTTATTGTCTGGGATGCACCGGCACATGCTTCTTCATGGCCGTTTCGGTTTGATTTTGATCTGTTCGATAAGGCAAAATGGCTGAACGATATCTTAAACCAAGAAGGAATCACAAAGTCTGTTATTGTCGGGCAGTCCATGGGTGGATATGTGGGACAGGCTTATGCACAGCTTTACCCAGACAAAATGACAGGCTTTGTCTCCATTGACTCTGCACCGCTGCAACGAAGCTATGTGACGGCAGTTGAAATTTGGCTTTTGAAACGGATGGAACCGGTATATGCTCACTATCCGTGGAAATGGCTCCTGAAATCGGGGTCGGAAGGCGTTGCTACGTCTGATTACGGTAGAAATCTCATGCGTGAAATGATGCTGACTTATGACGGAAACCAGAAACGCTATGCACAAATTGCCGGACATGGTTTTCGTATTTTGGCAGCGGCCATAGAAAAGAATCTGCCGTATGAGATCAAATGTCCGGCGTTGCTGATATGCGGCACACAAGATCACGCAGGTTCGTGTATACGGTACAACAAAGCATGGCATCGCAATACGAAAATCCCATTGATGTGGATCGAAGGAGCAGGGCATAATTCCAATACAGACAAACCCGAACAGTTGAATCGGCTGATAGATGAATTTGCTGCAAATATTTTATAACAGGAAACTTAGCAATTCAACCTTTTAATACAGCAGCAACAGCGTTGAATTGCGTATCGCAAATATGCTGTTTGAATGTTGCACTAATTTCTTGACTTGTGATTAGAAAAGTTCACCGCAAAACACACTTCGGGAGGTGCGAGGAATGAACTTCTGGAAAAAGCTGTTTGCCGGCATGGGCTTTGTGTGCGGCTTTCTGGTCTTTGAAACCATGTCGCTGGCGTACCACAACTCCCGCCGCCGTCATAAAAACCGTAAGGGGCGCTGCCGGCGTAATAGTTTTTGGGACACGCTTACCCGGTACATGATCTTTGCGTGGATCTACGATGGTGTGAAGAAAAGCAGGGAACAGGTGGGCAGACGGTACTACCGCCGCACCGGGAATGAGTTCCGACCATCCTACGATTCCGGCACAAGAAGCAATCCCTCTGAACCTGCAAAAGCCGCCCCGAAAACCGCAGATGCAGCACAGTCCAAAAAGCAGCGGCCGTCTCCGTCTGCGCCGAAAACGACAGCAAAGAGCGCATCGGCACCCACGGCAGATAGGCTGAAAGTCCCTGCTGCGGAGGCAAAGCCGCCCCGTGAAACAACGGTGAAACCTGCCCCTGCGGCGGAAAAGCCTTTGCTGGATACCGAAAACCTACCTGCCCCAAAGCCAAAAACGCCGCAGGAGGTGGAAGCGGAGCATCAGCAGATGCTTGCACGGCTGCGCACCGAGCTGCAGGAGCAGGTCTGCGCCATTCATGCAGACGTGACCCTGCAGCCCGACAGGGAGCAGGGAAGCGAGGCAACGGAGCAGCAGCTGCACATTCTGCTGTACCAGACCGATGTACCGGAGGCGGAGCTGGACGCCGCCCTGTCCGACCTGCGTGCCCAGCGCAGGCGGGAAAAAGCCCAGTATCAGGGCGCACCCTTTGCGGATGTGTTTCAGGTGGAGCTGATTTTATCGGAGGAGGACAGCGACCGGGCCTGCATCGTGGATGTAGGGGACACCGGCATGAGCTATGTGATTCCGTGGAGCAGCATCCCGCAGGAGCTTCAGCAGCCGCTGCGCCGCTATGTGGCACAGGCAGACGGAAAGCTCTGCGGCTATTGCAAAGAGGACCTCTGCAACACCGAAAACGGACGAATGATCGTGGAGCTGTATCTGGGTAAACAGGGACATCACGTTTCGAGGATATTGTATTGAAATAGCTGCACAACCGCAGCTATTGGGTTGAAAATAAGGCTGAAGCCCCAATTGCTCCAGCCAATGTCAGAGTTTCTTAATTGTTCATCAAAAATACGTTGGTACGTTTTACACTGTGACGATTCAAAAAACAGAGGAGAAATGTTTTACTATGATCTACAAAAAGCAATACGGTCAACCGTTTGATACCGAAAGTGTAGTGGGTTCTTTTTTGCCCATGATGGAAACGATACCCTATCTGACCAAGGAGCCGGATGGTTTCTCCTATGCCATGGAGCCGCAGGATGTTCTGTATGGTCTTGGCGAAAATGTCCGTGGTATCAACAAGCGCGGGTGGGTGTACGAAAGCAAATGCTCCGATGACGGCAACCATACCGAGGGCAAATCCTCGCTGTACGGTGCTTATAATTTTATGATCGTGTCCGGCAAGGATACATTTGGCGTTTTTATCGACTACCCGGGCAAGGTCACCTTTGACTGCGGCTACACCGACATGGATACCTTACGCATCACGGTGGCCGAGGAAAATTACGATTTCTACATCATTGAGGGCGAAAGCCTGACCGATATTGTGCACCAGTTCCGCCAGTTGGTGGGACGCAGTTATATTCCGCCCAAATGGGCTTTTGGCAACGCCCAAAGCCGCTGGAGCTACATGAACGAGGACGAGGTCCGCGAGGTGGTGGCAAATTACCGTGCCAATAATATGCCGCTGGACGCTGTGGTTTTGGATATTGATTACATGGAGCATTACAAGGACTTTACGGTGGATGCGCAGCGTTTCCCGCATTTTGCAGACTTTGCAGCCGAGATGAAAGCGCAGGGCATCCATCTTGTTCCCATCATCGATGCAGGAGTCAAAATCGAAGATGGATATGATGTGTACGAGGAAGGCGTGAAAAACGGCTACTTCTGTACGAATCAGGATGGCACCCCCTTTGTAGCCGGTGTGTGGCCGGGACGGGTACACTTCCCCGATATGCTCAACCCGGAAGCCCGCGCTTGGTTTGGCAGTCAATATAAAGTTCTGCTGGATCAGGGGATCGAGGGCTTCTGGAACGATATGAACGAGCCTGCTATCTTCTACGCAGAGGAAAGACTGAAAAAGACCTTTGCTAAAATTGAGGAATATAACAAGCAAAACCTGGATATTTCCAGCTTTGCTGCTTTTACCGGCATGGTGGCAGAGCTTTCCAACAACGAAAACGATTATAAGCTGTTCTACCACAACACCAAACAGGGGCGTATGCGGCACGACAAGGTACATAATCTTTTTGGTTATAACATGACCCGTGCTGCAGGCGAGGCTTTTGAGCGGCTGGAGCCGGACAAGCGCATTTTGATGTACTCCCGTTCTGCCTGCATCGGGATGCACCGGTATGGCGGCATCTGGACTGGCGACAACCATTCTTGGTGGAGCCACATTCTGCTTGCGCTGCACATGATGCCCTCCCTGAATATGTGCGGCTTCCTGTACGAAGGCCCCGACATTGGCGGCTTTGGCAGCAATACCACGGAGGATCTGGTGCTGCGCTGGTACGGCTTGGGCATCTTCTCTCCGCTGCTGCGGAACCACTCTGCCAACGGCACCCGCCGGCAGGAACCCTACCGCTTTAAGAACAAGGCCGCCTTTGCCGGTATTTTACAACTGCGCTACCTGCTGCTGCCCTACATTTACAGCGAGTACATGAAAGCTGCTCTGCACGACGGCATGTACTGTATGCCGTTGGCGTTCGCCTTCCCGGAGGATGACTTTGCCCGCCAGGTAGAGGATGAGGTGATGATCGGTGAAAGCCTGTTGATCGCCCCGGTATATGAGCAAAATGCCCGAGGTCGTTATGTTTATCTGCCGGAGGAGATGCTGCAGGTGCGGGTAAAGTACAGCGAAAGCAACCGCATCGAAACCAGTGTGCTGCCAGCAGGCCATCATTACATTCCGGTGGAGCTGGATGAAGTGGTGTTCTTTATGCGCAAGGGACACCTTCTGCCCCTTGCCAAGGACGGCAAAAAGATCCAGAGCGTTGCCGATGTGGATTTTGCAGATCTGCGCCTGCTTGCCTATGCTCCCGATGGTGCATCCTATGAATACTATACCGATGACGGCGAGACAAAGGATTATGATAAGCCGGAACATTTTGTGCATATCACGCTGGATGCGGATGGAAACGCAAAGAGTGATCGTGCTACGGTCAAAGTAGAAGGATAATCGTCAGTCATTACGCAGTTCCTACAGAGTGACAGCGTTTCAGCTTGAAATGCTGCCACTCTTTTTCGTTGTCTGTATCACAGATAAAATAGCGTTCCATCTTGAAAACAGCGTAAAGATTTATTATAATAAGATAAATAGTTGTTACTTTTGCAAAGGAGGGCTGAATCATGGCAGCACAGCGCACCTATCTGGCAATCGACCTGAAAAGCTTCTATGCCTCGGTAGAGTGCGTAGACCGCCATCTGGACCCCTTGACCACCAATCTGGTAGTGGCGGACGCCTCCCGCACCGAAAAGACCATCTGCCTTGCGGTATCGCCCTCCCTGAAAGCCTACAAGATACCCGGCAGAGCGCGGCTGTTTGAAGCCGTCCAGCGTGTCCGGGAGGTCAACGCCCAGCGGCTGCAGACTGCCATCCGACAGAAAAAGGCAGTCCGGGGAGAGGACGGCAAATATCACTTTGCCAGCACCTCTTTTGATGCTAACGCCCTGAACGCAGACCCTGCACTGGGGTTGAGTTACATTGTTGCGCCGCCCCGGATGCAGCGGTATCTGGATGTGTCCACCCAGATCTACAAGACCTACCTCAAATATGTGTCCCCGGCAGACATTTACCCCTACTCCATCGACGAGGTTTTCATTGATGTGACGGGCTATCTGCCCTATTACCACATGAGCGCCCACGAGCTTGCCATGACCATGGTGCGGGAGGTGCTGTACAACACCGGCATCACCGCAACGGCAGGCATCGGCACCAACCTCTACCTTGCAAAGCTGGCCATGGACATTGTGGCAAAACACATCCCGGCGGACAAGAATGGTGTTCGCATTGCGGAGTTGGACGAGCAGTCCTACCGGTATCTGCTGTGGAACCACAGACCGCTGACGGATTTCTGGATGACCGGCCCTGGTACCGTCAAGCGGCTGGAAGCCCACGGCATTTATACGATGGGGGACTTGGCACGGTTTTCCATCCACGGAGAAGATCGACTGTATGAAATTTTTGGCGTGGATACGGAAATTCTCATTGACCACGCATGGGGTTACGAGCCCTGCGGTATGGCCGAGATCAAAAGCTACAAGCCCAGCACCAACAGCATCAGCGAGGGGCAGGTGCTGACCTGCCCTTACCCCAATGACAAAGCCAAGCTCATCGTCCGGGAGATGGCGGAGATTTTGATGTTCCGGCTCACGGAAAAGAAGCTGGTGACGGAATCCATCACCTTGGAGGTGGGCTACGACCGGGAGAACGTAGACAAGGGCGGCTACCGTGGTCTGACCCAGACCGACCGCTACGGCAGAACCATCCCCAAGGCAGCTCACGGCACTATCCGGTTTGATGCGCCCACCAATCTGGGTAGCACCATCATCAACGAAAGTGCAAAGCTGTTTGAGCGCATCACCGACCCGGCGCTGACGGTGCGGCGCATTACCATCAATGCCAACAAGGTCACGCCGGACGAGGGCATCTATCAGGTGGACTTTTTCACCGACACCAAGAAGCTGGAAAAGGAGAAAAAACTCCAGCAAGCCATGCTGGGCATCAAGAACAAGTACGGCAAAAACGCCGTGCTGAAAGCCAGCAGCTACGAGGAAGGTGCCACCATGCGCCAGCGCAACGCGCAGATCGGCGGTCACAGCGCAGGAGGTTCGGCGGGAGGTTCAGATGGAAAACTACAAAAATAGCAAAATCGGGCGGGAGACCGCCCAAAAGTACGGGGACATCCTAGAGATGGAACGCCCCCAGACCGAAGAATCCCTCCGCAAGCACCCCCGCATGACCCTTCAGAACCGTGCCAAAATTTTCTCGCCCTTCTCTCCGCTGCGGGGCTATGACGAGCAGCTTGCCGCAGAAAAGCAGCGCACCGAGCGCGTGACCAAGCGCATTCTGACCGAGGAAGAAATGTCGGCTCTGGCCGATCGGCTGATGCAGGTCACCAAGGGCATGACCATCACAGCGCGGTATTTCAAAGAGGATACTGCCCACCCGGAGGTTCCCGCGGTGGGCAACTACATCACACTGACCGGAAAAGCAGACCGCATCGACCCGGTGTTCCGCACCTTGCAGGTGGGCGACACCGTGGTGCCCTTTGAAGATCTGGTGGAGGTCAGCGGGGAAGGCATCATGGAAATTGACGCATATCTGGGAATCCGGGAAGAATGAGATGACAAGAAATGCTGAAAGAGATGTTTATGGGACAGCTCTTTCAGTAAAATGACCTCAGAAGAAGCAAAACACACTTCGGATGGAGGAAAACACAATGGCAAACGGTGATTACGGCTATTTCGGCAAAGGTGACACGGGCTATGCCCAGTACATGACGGCTTTCAACCGCAACTTCGGCGGCTCGTCCGGCGGCGGTGGCGGTGGGAACCACAACAATGGCGGCGGTGGCGGGGGAGATGGCAGCGGCTGCGGCTGCCTCATCGCCATTGCGGTGGTGGTCGTGCTGGTGCTCCTCGGCATGGGGAACTGAGGGCATTTCCATAGCACAAGGCTGTCTTACGTGACCCGGTCACAGAAAGCATAACTAGGAAATGTTATCATATAGTCACAGGAAACACCAACAACATTCCGATGGAGGAATTGAATATGAAAGCAAAGTTTTATATCTGTGAGCACTGTGGCAACCTGGTCACCACCATCCACAACGCAGGCGTCCCGCTGGTCTGCTGCGGCGAAAAGATGAAGGAACTGCTCCCCAACACCGTGGAAGCCAGCGGCGAAAAGCATCTGCCGGTGGCAGAGCTTTCCGGCAGCACCCTCACGGTTACGGTGGGTGCAGTGGAGCATCCCATGGTGGATGTGCACCACATCCAGTGGCTCTTTGTGGAGACGGAAAACGGCGGACAGCTCCGCTACCTCGCCCCCGGGCAGGCACCCAAGGCGGTATTTGAGCTGGGCAGCGAAAAGCCGGTGGCGGTCTACGCTTACTGCAACCTGCATGGTCTGTGGATGACGAAGCTGTAAGAAATAAACGGGCTCCTGCCAGTGGTTAAACGCTTGCAGGAGCCTGTTTTGCGTGTAGACGCTTTTCCGTGGAAAGGAAGCATGACACCGTTATAATGGTTGTATGGACAGCAAAATAAGCGCAGCCCTTGCACCGCCCCATCGGATGTGATAGGATGAAGAAAACCGTGTAAGGGAGGAACCACCATGCCTTTTTTGATGATCCGCAACGACATCACCAAGGTGGCAGCGGATGCCATCGTCAACCCCGCCAACCGGAACCTTTTGCAGGGCAGCGGCACCAGCCGTGCCATCTATCAGGCGGCAGGGGAGCGGGAGCTGACCGCCGCCTGTGAAGCCATCGGGCACTGCGATTTGGGCAGGGCGGTGTGCACCCCGGCATTCGGACTGCCCGCAAAGTATATCTTTCATGCGGTCTGCCCGGCATGGCACGGCGGATTTTTTGGCGAAGCAAAACAATTGGCCGGTGCGTACCATTCTGCACTGGAATTAGCCGCAGAATACCACTGCGAGAGCGTGGCTTTTCCGCTGCTGTCCAGCGGAAACTATGGCTACCCCAAAGAACAGGCCTTCCGCATTGCGGTGGACACCATCACACAGTACGTCATGGAGCACGACCTGACCGTGTATCTGGTGCTTTACGACCGGCGCTCGCTGGCTGTGAGCCGCAAGCTGTTCGCCTCGGTAGAGGAGTACATCGACGACCATTATGTAGCCCAGAACGATGAAAGCTACCAGTTTGACCGTCGGCGCAGAGAATACGTGGAACGCTGGGAAGATGCTGCGCTTGCCGACCGGGAGTATCCTGCGCAAGAGTGCGCGCCGCCGGTCTTTGCGGCTGCACCGCCTCCGCCTGCCACCCCCATGGCAGCCCGCAGTCTGGAAAACCTGATGGACAATCTGGGCGAGAGCTTCACCACCCGGCTGCTGCGGCTCATTGACGAGCGGGGGCTGAAAGACTCCACCGTGTACAAGCAGTCCAACATCTCCCGGCAGCATTTTTCCAAAATTCAGTGTAACCGGGACTACAACCCCAAAAAGAAGACCGTGCTTGCCTTTGCGGTGGGGCTGCATCTGTCGGAGGATGAGACCATCGACCTGCTTAAAAGCGCAGGCTATGCCTTCTCCGATGGCTCCAAGCGGGATTGGATCGTGCGGTACTGTCTGGAACACAAAATCTATAACATCAATCAGGTCAATACGCTATTGTTTGAATACGATCAGGAACAGCTGGGTGCGTGATTTGTCGCCTGCCCGTTGACCTTTTGCCCTCCGGTTTGTGGTATCCTCTTGTCAGAAAGACAGAACACCACAAAAAACGGAGGGCATTTATTATGAAGAAAAATCTTACCGAGCTTGTTTTCATTCTGGACCGCAGCGGCTCCATGGGTGGGCTGGAACCGGACACCATCGGCGGGTTCAACGCCATGCTGACCCGGCAGAAGGAGCAGAAAGGCGAAGCCAACGTGACCACCATCCTGTTTGACCACGAGGTGCAGTTGCTGCACGACCGCTTTCCGCTGCACGCCGTTGCGCCGCTGACCGAAAAGGACTACTACGTCCGGGGCTGTACGGCGCTGCTGGATGCCATCGGTTACGGCGTGGAGAAAATGGTAAACATCCAGCGCCATCTGCCGGAGGACGAGCGTGCCGAAAAGGTCATCTTTGTCATCACCACCGATGGGCTGGAAAACGCCAGCAAGCGGTTTGGCTACGAGAAGATTCGCCGGATGATCGAGCGGGAAAAAGAGCAGTACGGCTGGGAGTTCCTGTTCCTCGGTGCCAACATGGACGCCGTGAAGGAAGCTGCCCGCTTCGGCATCTCGTCCGACCGGGCTGTGCGGTTTGAGAATGACGCACAGGGCGTGGCGGTCAACTACCACGTTGTCAGCGAGACAGTCTCCCGGATGCGGGAAGCACCCTGCTGCGCGTCCATCGGCGCAGAGTGGAAAGAACAAATCGAAGCTGATTTCCAGAAGCGGCATCATAGATAAGGGAGGAAACAGCCATGTTAGGAGCAATCTTGGGTGACATCGTGGGCAGTCCCTATGAATTTGACCACAACAATTACAAGCACAAGGATTTTCCGCTGCTGAGCGAGAAATCGCACTTCACCGATGATACCGTCATGACCGCTGCGGTGGCAGTTGGTCTGATTGACGGAAAGGGTCTGCCGGAGAGAACATTTTGTGCAGTGCAGCATGAAATGCGGTTCTGGGGCCGTGAATATCCCCATGCCGGTTACGGCGGGATGTTCCGCCGGTGGCTGCACGCAGAAAATCCGAAGCCCTATGGTAGTTTTGGCAACGGCTCGGCTATGCGGGTGTCGGCAGCGGGCTGGCTGTTCGATACGCTGGACAAAACGCTGGAAATGGCAAAAGTGACCGCCGAAGTTACCCACAACCACCCGGAGGGCATCAAGGGCGCACAGGCTGTCGCTGCGGCGATTTTCCTCGCCCGCACCGGTCACGACAAAGCGGAAATCAAAACGTATGTGGAGCGCGAATTCGGCTACGACCTCAGCCGCAGCTGCGATGAGATTCGTCCCACCTATCACCATGTGGAGAGCTGTCAGGAAACCGTACCGCAGGCTATTATTGCATTTCTGGAAAGCACAAGTTTTGAAGACGCTCTCCGCACAGCGGTGTCCCTTGGCGGTGACAGCGACACCCTCGCCGCCATCACCGGCAGCATCGCCGAGGCGTTCTACAGCGTGCCGGAGGAACTGCGGCAGGAGTGCCGTCAACGGCTGACACCGGAGCTGGCGGAGATCCTGATTGAATGGTAGAAAGCCGCGCTTTGATAGCATATCAAAATGCAGGCGGTTTAAAACCTGCCTCGCAATA
>OGNZ01001312.1_pt1 | contig 10944 bp, 8 predicted proteins | sample 1573601 | NCBI WGS metagenome assembly OGNZ01 (sample SAMEA2582009, study PRJEB24529) | metagenome | biome: Human gut stool | place: China | collected 2011
GCCTGAAAAGTGCGGCCACATACTGCAGCAATCCCTAGCAATAAGTTCTTTGTCATCTTCATCATTATTTATATATTTATTTGCTAAAAACTCAATACTGTATAAAGACAACAAAATATGGGTTATTTTAGTTGCAGACACCTCTCTCAAGAAAACTATTGTTTTTTGTTCGTCCCGTACTTTGCGGAACAATATACGTAGTTTGCTTCAATATGCAATCTCTTTTTTTTGGTTAAGCACCGGGAACATACGGATGAGTGAACCAGAAGCACGACCCTTCCCCCTCACGGGATTCGACTCCAATCTTTCCGCCCATCCTATTGACCAGGCTTTGACAGATGGATAATCCCAATCCGGCACCTTGTACAAATGAGTCTAATTTTACAAAACGATTAAATATTTCATGTTTTTGTTCATCGGGAATCCCTTTGCCCGTATCCGTTACACAAAAACGCACCTGACTCTCATCTTCCAATGAATAGGAAAGTGTGATTGAGCCTTTAGTCGTAAACTTCAAGGCATTAGTCAGGAAATTAGACATTTTTTCTAATTCCTTTTGAAATGATCATCAAAAACAAAATTAGTATTTTTTTCTGTTTTACTGATGATTCTGTAGAAATATTCTCGTTCATATTATTGTGTCATAAGGAACGTGTCAAAAAAGCGGTTTCCACATTACAGCTTTATGGTAAAATGAGTTTAACCAACTACATAACGCAATCTGTTGTCGGTACTGTTATCTATTTCCCATTCGTATTCTATTTAGCCCCTTATTGTGGGTATGCAGCAAGTTATCTTATCGAATTCACTCTCTTTGGGAGTCAAATATGGTTGTGCAAATGGTGGCTGACAAAACATAAACAAGGTTAGTTGGAATGTTTTTGGTATAATGTTTATAAACATAAATCAAGAAAGAATAAATAAATTTAATAGAGGCTGCCCAAAAAGAAAGAAATTCTTGCAATCACTCTTCTACAGATACTTGCAGAGGGGATAAGATTTACTTTTAGACCTTTTGGATAGCCCCTATTAATATTTTATATAAAATTCATAATTTTAAATTTTTATCCCTTTCGATCGGTTTTCATCCTTAAACTGAAAACCCGGACGCCCGATAATGATATGATTGGCAATGAAATTGCCAGACGGACTTCGTTTATCCATCGGGCTGCGAATCTGCGGGACATCATCGGTTTGTTGTGGCGATATGCTCCGTACACCTTCCGCATCTGGCTTGATCTCCTGCCCGTTCTTTTCTTTTTCGGTGACTTCCTGCGCGGGCGGCGCAAGCTCCAACTGTATCTTGCGGTCAAGCGCGGCAAGTTCGGACTTCAACTGTTTCAGTTCGTCCTCTTTCTTCCACACCTTGCCCGCTATCTCCTGCAACTGCGGAACCTCCTTTTCCAGCACCTCGTTCTTCGCCTTATACTGGTCGATGATGGACGGAATCCTCTCCAATGCATTCAGGAAATTACGTGCGGCGGCTACCGGGTCAGCCATCGCCAGATGCCCGTTGTTATAGGTGTATTTGTAATTCCCTTCCACCACGAAGCGATTGTCGGTAAATTCCAGCCCCTCTTTGAGTATCCTCTCGCTGACCACCATTATCGGGAAACCGTAAATCTCCCCGACAGGCTTGTACAAACCGCCCGTCGTGGCGTTCTTGGCTATCTCCTGCAAACGCTTTCCAATAACTTTTTCGTCGGTTGAATCCACGCCGTCCACCTTGACAATATTAAGGCGACTACCTTCCTTATCAGTCTGCACAACGGAAAGAAAACGGTTCCAGTCCTCCGTCATGGCTTCGATGACAGCCGTGTTGTTGCGCAGTTCCCCCGTCTTGGCTTCCAGCTTGAACTCCGAATCGCGCTTGCCCTTGTTGAACGACTTGCGTTCCCCTTCAAGCGATGCGATACGCTTCTCCAGTTTCGCCTTGTCCAAAAGGTCGGTATTGCCGGAGAGCAACGCCATGTACTCCGAGAAGTTCATGCCCGATTTCTCGTCCATAGCCCCCTCATCGATGGTACGTGCGCCCATCGCCCCGCTTTTGAGCTGCGAGATGAACGTCTGCTTGCAGTGCAGCAGGTTGAACTTGTAGCTGTCCAACGACTTTTCCACCGCGTAGATGATGACATCCACATTGTTCCCGGCAAAACGCTTGGCAATCTCGTTGCCCGCCCTAACTCCGCGTCCGTCACGCTGTTGCAGGTCGGATGGACGCCACGGCGTATCCAAATGATGGATTGCGACACACCGTTTCTGCGCGTTCACACCCGTTCCGAGCATGGAAGTGGAACCGAACAGCACGCGCACCGTTCCGGCGTTCATGGCGTCTATCACCCCCTTGCGTGCCTTGTCGGTCTTGCACTCCTGAATGAAGCGCACCTCGCTTGCCGGGATGCCGTAGTCCTCCGTCAGCTTCCGCTTTATCTCGCTGTACACGTTCCATCCGTCGCCCGGCTGGTATGTTCCCAGATCCGAGAACACGAACTGCGTGCCTTTCTGCGCGTCGTATTTGTGGTAATACTCCGCAATCGTCTTGGCGCAGTGGGAAGCCTTGTTGTCGGGGTGGTCCTCATAATGCGGGTCTATCATGCGCATGTCGAGAGCCATCTTCCGCGCGTAATCGGTGGCGATAAGCATCTTCGCCTTCTCCTCCGTTTCCGACAGGGGCGGTCTGCCCAGCAGCGTGGCGTCACCCGTCTTGGCGAACTGCATCAGCTGTTTGATGAAATACTCTTGGTCGGGCGTGGGAGGTATGTGATGCAGTATCTCGTTCTTACGCGGACGATCCACACCCACGTCCTCCGCCGTGCGGTAATCGGTAATCTCGTTGTAGAAGGCGGCAAGCTCCGGCACTTTGATGAAATATCGGAAACGCTCCTTCTGAACCACATTGTTCGTCACGTTGAACTCGAAGTCGGTTGTCTTTTTGGCGAAAATTGCCGCCCATGCGTCGAAGCATCGGATATCCTGCCTTTCCAATTCCTTCGGACGCAGATACTTGAAGAGCAGGTACAATTCCGTCAGACTGTTGGAAATGGTTGTGCCGGACAGGAACGTAGCCCCCAAGTCCTTGTCCGTGCGCTCCTGTATAGTTCGTATGGCAAAAAGCATATTCAGGGCTTTCTGGCTTCCTTCCGAGTTTCCCAACCCCGCCACACGGTCATGCCGGGTGTTGAAAGTCAAGTTCTTGAATTGGTGGCTCTCGTCAATGAAGATGTGGTCGATGCCCATCTGCTTGAAGTCCACTACGTCATCCGTGCGGGATTTGATGGCGTGTTCCACTTTCTCCAACTTCGCCACAAGGTTGTGCTTGCGTTTCTCCAATCCTTTCAGCATCGCCCGCGACACGTTCTTGCCCTGCTGCCGCAGCACTTCAAGGTTTTCCTCCACCGTGTCAAGCTCCGCTTGCAGGATGCGCTGTTGCAACTCCGGCGACTGTGGTATCTTGCCGAACTGGTCGTGCGACATGATGACGCAATCGTAGTCGTTGTTCTTGATGTTGTTGAAAAAACGCACGCGGTTGGCAGTCGAGAAATCCTTTTCCGAAGCGTAGAGAATCCTCGCATTAGGATATGCCGCCTGATAAGTGGCTACTATCTCCGCCACGTTCGCCTTCAAGCCGATAATCATCGGCTTGTGCGCCAAGTTCAGACGCTTCATTTCATGCGCTGCAATACACATTATCAGTGTTTTACCTGTTCCAACTTCGTGGTCACAGATCCCGCCTCCGTTCTGTTTTATCATCCAGACGCAATCCTTCTGCGACGGATAAACGCTTTGAATACCCCGGCTTGCCAATCCTTTCAGATTGAGGTCGGGAAACGTCTGGTGCGAACCGTCATACTTCGGTCGCACGAAACAGTTGAACTTGCGGTTGTACATTGTCGTCAGCCGTTCCTTGAACTGCGGCGACTGCTCTTCCAGCCATTCCGAGAACCCGTTACGGATTTCGTCAATCTTGGCGTTGGCGAGCTGTATGCCCTCGCTGTCGCGCACCTTGATGTCATTGCCATGCTCATCCTTGCCGATGGACTTCATCATGTCGGGGCAGGTGTTGTGCAGGGCGTGTTTCAACAGGTGCATACCGTCATAGTTCCGGTAATAGCCCTTCACTAAAAACTCGTCCGTGATTTTCATGGTGCGGTAGCCGCACGCCACCGAATACTCGTCCATGCTTGCGGAGTAGGCGATTTTCACGTCCGTGTCGAAAAGATGGCTCATGTAGGCGGCGTACACGCCCGTCGGAATCCAGCGTTCCCCGAAATTGAAGTCGAGGTCCTCGAAGGCGATGCGCGGCGGCTCGGCTTCTTTCAGAGCCAACAACGCCTGCTTCACTTCCGGCATACGCCCGTTTTCTGGGTTGTCACCCATCCATGCCTTGATGCGCTCCGCCTTCTCTATCACGTTCCCGGCGATGAACCTGTCCTTTATCTCGTAACCGGTTACGAGCGGGTTGTAGAAGATGCGTCCTTTGAGGGCGTCAAGCAATCCCTCTTCCGTGCTGTCGGTTATCTCCCGCATATAGTCGAGATTGACCGTGCCGAACTTGTTGAGCGATGCGGAGAGTGCCTCTTCGGGAGAGCTTACGTTGGCATGGCTCTCCACCGAGAAGGAAACGGGACGCTCGAAGATGTCCGCCTTGACGAACCTGCCGTCTTCCGCACGTTCCAACGAAAGGATGTCGCGCCCGGCGGCATCCATCATCAACAGTTTCACGTTCTGCTTGGCATTGAGGTTGCCGTAGCGCATGACAAACTCATCGTAGCAGGTGTTCAACGCTATGCGTTGTGCAGACCCTTCATCGTGATACTCCGCCTCGTAGCGGTAAAGCCGCTCGTATGAATCACGGAGTGACACATACAACATCGCTTTCTCCTTCTGGTAGCCAGTCAGGTCAAGCGGTTGGAATGTCGCGCCGTAAGGCGTGAGGTCTTTCAAATAACCGAGATTGCGTGAAGCATCCAGTACCATAGAGCCGTCACGATAGTGCGGCTCCAGCATGCCGTTGAACGGACGGGGAGAAAGGTCGAGAGGTTCCTCCTCCGGTTTTTCCGCTTCCATTTCGGGGAAAAGGGAGGTTGCAGCCGTTTCCGTTGCGTGAGCGGCAGGAGTGGCGGCAACTTCCGGCTGCGTTTCGGGTTGCCGTGTTTCCTGCTCCGGTGCGGCTTTCACGTCCGGGACATGCTGCCGTTTCTCCTGATGCTGTGCCGCCAGCCTGCGAAGCTCCTTGCGTCGCTCCGGCGTGAGGTCCATCATCATTTCATAGAAGCCGTTGATGGGCGGGTTGGTATCCCAATCCAAAGTGGCGTAAATATCATCCGGATCGGCTTTGGCTGCGACACTCACCGGCTTTGTTTCTTGGCTGTCCCTGTTCTCCGTCGGTGGTGCGGCAGACGGCTGTGGCGGTGCGGTCGTAACCTTCGGCGTAACCTGCGCCTGCGGTTTGGGAGGCATACGTCTTGCCGGGCTTTCCTTTTTCGCCGTCTTTTTCTTCTTGGAGGGTGCTTCCTGCTTGCGTACCTCCTCGGTCATGCCCCAGAGGTCGAGCAGGGAGAGCTGCACGCCCTCCGAATAATCGGGACGGTGCGGCTCTATCTCCGGCTTTTCTTCCTCCGGCTGCGGTGTTACCGCTTCGGGCTTGGCTGCCATTTCATTACGTGGCTGTATCTCAGGAGTGACAACTGGTATGGAAATGGTTTCCGTAACCGTGCTTTTCCCCTGTGCCGGATGCAGGCTGTACATTTCATACAGTTCTTTGTCAAACTGATGCAACTCGATTTTCAGATGTTCCCGCAAGTCCTCCGCCATTTGCCCGATGCCGCCCCGGTGCAGGAGTTGATAGGCAGGTTTCCCGTAAGGGTCTGTGCCTCTGATTAAATCCGTATTGGAAAGAGAGCTGATGCTCCATACATACCCGTTCACCGAAGTGCCGATGGGCGTCTGTTCGGTCTGCATGAAAAGTTTCTCGTTGTAGTACAGTTCCCCGTTCTTTCCGCTGTTCTTTTGCAGGATAATCAGGTCGCTGCCCACCTCCGTACCCGCGTTGTCCGTGAAGAGATTGTTCGGCAGGCGTGCGACACCCACCAGATTGGCATTACGCATCATATACTCGCGTATGGGTGCGTTGGACGGTGCGTCCAGCACCCCCTGCGAGGTGATGAACGCCACGATGCCGCCCTCACGCACAGCGTCAAGGCTTTTCAGGAAGAAGTAGTTGTGTATTGCCTTCGGTGCGGAACGCCTTGCCGGGTCTTGGCTTCCTGTAAACTCCGGGTCGAACACAGCCACGTCGCCGAACGGGATGTTCGAGATGGCAAGGTCGAAATAATCCGTGAAGGGCTTCTCTATCTTCTCGAATCCCTGCACCCTTACCTTTTGGTCGGGATGCAGGTGTCCCAATATCTTGCCCGTCATCAGGTCTTTCTCGAAAGCCATGATGTCCGCGTCCGGCTTGTTTTCCAGCACGGCATCCACGAATGCGCCCACGCCCGCCGACGGCTCCAACACACGGTCGGGACGTATGCCGTGTTCATGCAGAGCCTCCGCAATCGTGCCGGTTATCTCCGGCGGTGTGTAGAATGCGGTCAGCACGGACTGCTTCATGGCATCCGCGTACCGCTTGTACTCCGTATCGTCCTTGCTGTTTTCACGCACCAGCCTGTGCAGTTCCACCGTAGGGGCAAACAGTTCGAGGTCCGATTTCGCCCAATGCACGGCATCCGTCAGTTCCTTTGCCGGGTTCAGTATGCACTTCAACCCGCCGAAACCGCAATACTTCCGAAGTATGGCTTGTTCCTCGGCGGTTGCCGTCCTCCGTTCCCTGTCAAGGATGAATGCCGTCCGTATCGCCTCGATGTTGTCCCGCAGCCGTTGTTTGCGGTTAAACGCCATATTCCCCGATATAAAGGACGACGGCTCCCGTCAGCTCCGTGTAGAGCAGGTCGTATTCGGGCGACAGGGCGAAGTTGTCGTCCGAAAGATCATAGGCGGAGAATACGTTGCCGACAGGCGGCAGCAGCTTTCGGATGAAGGCTTCGCGTTTCTTTTCCGGCACTTCGTCGGCAAACTCGTTTTCCACGACTTCGCGGAGGATGGCGTACTTGGAATAGCGAAGACCACGCAGGAGCGTGTCCATCGCCAACTCCTGCGCCCCCTCGGACGGATAGCCTTCGAGCCGCGCACGCTCATACGTTTCGGCGGCACGGTCGGCACGTTCCCGGATGAAGGCATCGTCGGAAGCCTGTTCAAACCTGTTCGTGCGGAGATAGTCCAGCAGGTACAGACCGTAATAGGAAAAGTCGGTCTGACCCTCGTTTTTCTTCTTGTTGTTCATTACTTTGGATTTAGCGGATTGATAATTAACGGGATAATCGGTTGGAAAAAGGAAGAAAAAGGCACTCGGTATCCCTCCGAGTGCCACCACTAAATCCAAAGTATGAGTGTAATCCGGTATCGAAGAACAATTCATTACTCTGAACAAGTGGCAAAGTTAATACTATTTCTTCCGTCCTGAAAATTTCCTGCTCGTTTTCCTTTCGGGGAACACGAAAGTCGTGTTATAGTCCCCGTCAAAGGCGACTATGGCGTCGAAGCTCTTGCCCTGCTTGCTCTTGAAGCCTTTGAGCGGCTTCGTATGCCCATCGGTGAGCAGCTCTTTGATCTCGTCATCGGAAAGGGTGCGGTTCGCCTTCAGGCGGAACACGGGTAGCCCGCAGTCCGCGTTGTCGCAGCGGACGACCTTGCCGTAGAACTGCATACTGCCCGTTCCGCACTTGGGACACTTGCAGCCGGAATCCCTGCGGGCGAACAGCTTGTCGCACGACAGCAGTTCGGAGGTAATTTCCCGTGTATATGCCTCAATCTTCCTGCGGAAGTCATCGGCGGGCAGTTCCCCACGCTCGATGCGTGCCAATTCCTTTTCCCATTCGCCCGTCATGGCGACATCGGCAATATGCATCGCCTTCACGACCGAGTAGAGGGCAAGCCCTTTTTCGGTGGGGACAAGCGACTTCTTGCAGCGTTCCATATAGCCGCGCTTGAAAAGCGTTTCGATGATGGACGCACGGGTGGCGGGCGTACCGATGCCGCAATCCTTCATAGCCTGCCGCAATGCGTCATCCTCTATCTCCTTGCCAGTCGTTTCCATCGCGGACAGCAGGGTGGCTTCGGTATGCAGCGGCTTGGGTTTGGTCTTTCCCTCCGTGATGGAGGCGGCTTTCAGTGCCAGCGTGTCGCCTTCCTGCCAACAGGGAATGGCGGCGGTTTCCTCTTGGCTGTTGTTCTCTTCTCCATTCTCCTTGCCATAGACGGCATGCCATCCGGCCTGCCTGATGATGCTGCCTTTTGCCACGAACTCCACTCCGGCACACTCTGCCGTGACGGTGGCAGTGTCCTTGACGCATTTTTCGGAGAAAGCCTCAAGCATGCGCCCGGCTATCATGTGATAGACGGTGCTGTCCTCTTTGGAGAGGAACAGCGGCTTCTCGCCTGTGACGAGCAGAGCATGGTGGTCTGTCACCTTGCCGCCGTCCAGGCTGCGGCGTGTCGGCACGGCTTTCGGCTGTAACTTGTCCTTCCATTCGGGCAGGCTGCCGATGAAGGCAAGCAGCTTGGGGATTTCCGCGAACACGTCTTCGGGAATATAGCGGCTTCCGGTTCTCGGATAGGTGATGAGCTTCTTCTCGTAGAGCTTCTGGGCGATTTCAAGCGTCTGTTCCGCCGTGAAGCCATGCTTGGCATTGGCTTCCTTCTGGAGCGTGGTCAGGTCGTACAGGAGCGGAGTTTCCTCTATCTTCTTCTTGCGTTCCGCTTTCGTGACGGTGGCTGTGTCTGTTTCCTTTACCTTATAAATACGATTGCGGGATATAGCTTAGTAGCTTGATTTACAACGCATCTGCAAGATTGAGGCAAGACTAAACCTACATAGGAAACGGCAACAAGGGCTTTCAAGCCCTATTTTTTTTGCCGTCCCCACAAAGATAGTAGTAATAATAGTAAGTCGTTCGCATAGGAGTATATTTTCGATACCATAGTTGATAGTACACAGATAATTTTTCGTCCGGTAAATGCGGCCTACACAGCCCTTTGCCTTGCCGAAAAGAGGAAAAAATATTATTTTTGCCCTTGAGGTTCCCCGTTATTACATAGCGGAGACCCGAAATATCGTTCGAATAAGAGCGATGCGACATAGCGGCGCGTAAAGCGTTGCGGATAGATACAGAGTAGATTTACTCTTTCTGCCTAACCGAATTCTTGCGACCCGTCCGGGTACTCCCGGCGGTGAATTACACATGGCAAAAAGTAAGTCGACTCGAAGGTGTGTTACGGTTTACACCGTGGCATCCTTTGGGCGTAGGACGACTTTTCCATGTGTAGGGTTCGCAAGACCTTTGGTTAGGAACTGTTGCTCTTGCGCCCTTTTCGTAACCGATACTGTCGGTCTCAGCGGGGTTCCAAAAATTGTAATTACTGAAAATCTATGGTGAATTTTGTCGAGAACCCCGCTAAATCCGTATTGTGTGTAGGACACATCTCTCAGAGCCGGTACGAAGATGTGACCTCTATGGCCCGCTACCGTACCAACTTACGCTCTCTCTACCGGACCCTTTCGTCCGAAGGTATCGACACCTATCTCCATGTACGCTGGAGTCTTTTCGATACCGTATCTGCCTCTCTGCTGCAAGCGTTCAAAACGGAACTTATCGCCGACTTCCGTCTTCCGTACATCTACCTGATGGGAATCTTCAGCAACAACGCTCCATTCGTCGAAACGCCGCCCTATACGGAGTATTTCGATGAGGCGATGTTCCCCCAAAGCGATGATGACCAACTCACAGAAAATAGGCTGCTTTGCAATGTCCTGAAAAGCGTTCATACGGTGCTGTTCGACCATACCGGCGTCGATCCGTTTGTGGAAGCCATTCTCAACCGTGCCTCACGACAGAACAAGCGGCTGTTGGACCTGAATGATCTATGTCTGATGAAATAAGGGCGGTATCGAAGCTTTTTACCTGTATTTGCCGTCGACGGGCCGGATGTGAATTTCGACCCGTCCGTCTTTGAGAATGCTCTCTACGGCCCGAAAAGCGGGATGCTTCTCGACGCCCAGTATTTTCATGGCCCGAAGTGTCAGATGATCGTTGAGCAGCATCCGGTAATCCTGTTCGCGCAGGGTAACGTACCGGGTCTTGTCGGATAATTTCTTTGCCATGTCGGAAAGGATAAGAAGAATTAAAAATGCGCCTTCCGGCCCTCACGGGTGGGAAGACGCTCCGTCTAAAACTTTCAACGTGTTTTCATGCCGTAGTCGGCCGGGGTTTCGCCCCAGCCGTCGTTGTCCCAGTGTTCGACACGTATCGTATCGACCAGATGGGATACCGCCTGCAGGAACACCTCGGCCCGCAGCAGCGCCGCAGTCTTACGCCGCGATGCCGTGCGTTTGTTGCGGAACCACGAAATCGCGGTCACGCTGTCGGTATACACGATTTCTGGCGAGTAATCATGCTCGATGATGTACTTCACTGCAGCAACTACACCCAGAAATTCCCCGACGTTGACCGTCTGGTTCCCTATGTTCTCGGAAAAGATTTCGGTGCCGGTCTTCAGGTCTACTCCCCTGAAGCGCGTGCAGCCGTTTTTGATTGAGTGGGATGCATCCGTCGCAATCCCCGCAGTCGGACGGCTCATCGTCGGATGATGTAGCCGTCCTGTTCGATCCGGTCGAGCAATTTCTCAGCCTCGGCCCGGAATCTTTCTATCACTTTCTCCGTGTCAGCCAGATCCTGCCGCTCGCGGAGTGCTTTCTCGACCCCTGCGATGGTACGGCTCGATGGCGAGTTGCCGTCCTTTGGGTCGAAATAAATTGTTTTGTGTCCGAAGATGATTCGTACCTGATATACGGTTTTCTCGATGACTGTCGTCTCGAACGTCGCCTCGTAT
>OGNZ01001313.1_pt1 | contig 10940 bp, 8 predicted proteins | sample 1573601 | NCBI WGS metagenome assembly OGNZ01 (sample SAMEA2582009, study PRJEB24529) | metagenome | biome: Human gut stool | place: China | collected 2011
GTTATCCACGAAGGACAACAGGTGCTTTCCCTTATATAATGTCCAATTCTCCGGTCCGAACTGTCGCAGCAGAGAATGCACGATCTCAAACATATTCATGCTGTTGAAGCTGCTGTAAAGTCCCTTATAACACTCGTAGTTCGTTGCGGAATGCAACATCTGATCATTCATCAGGCGATTATAATCTCCGTGAAGCATTTCGCCTAATAAGAAGAAATCCTGCTTGTAGGCACCGGTCACTTCCCGCAGTCTTCTGACAAAGTTCTCATCCAGGCTGTACGCCACATCCAGGCGCAGACCGTCAATACCGAATTCATCGATCCAGCCCTTCACGCTGTCTAACAGGTAGTTCACTACCTCCGGGTTCTGCAGGTTCAGCTTCACCAGATCAAAGCAGCCTTCCCAGCCCTCATACCACAATCCGTCGTTGTAGTTGGAATTACCGCCGAAATCAATACGGTAGAACCAGTTCACATAAGGAGAGTTCTCGCGGTTTTTAATCACATCCTGAAACTGTGCAAAACCTCTGCCCACATGATTGAACACACCGTCTAACACAACCCGGATTCCTGCCGCATGCAGTGCATCACATACTTCCTTAAAATCTTCATTGGTTCCCAGCCTTACATCAATTTTGCGGTAATCCCTGGTATTGTAACCATGGGTATCCGATTCAAATACCGGAGAGAAATAAACGGCATTCACTCCCAGCTTCTGCATATGGGGGATCCACTCCTCCACACGTTTGATCTCATGTCTCTGTATTCCGTCATTTTCAAAAGGAACTCCGCAGAATCCCATAGGATAGATCTGATAAAAAACACTTTCATATGCCCACATATTGGTCACCATGCCTTTCTGCCTTAATTTCATGCTGTCTTCATTTGATGATGTCGGGGTCAAAAGCCCCCGCCATCACATTATTGACTGGTTCAGTACTACTTTTATGATTTGTCCACATACATTCTTTTGCTATTATACACCATTTTTGATCCATCTGTCGTTTTTTTATAAAAAAGCTCAAATAATCCACAAAATCCACCGAGTTATCCACATATACACACGTGTCATATGTGGTTATGTGGATTGTCATGTTGTATATCAACTCTGTTATCATATCGAATGTCATCGTTGCTGCCACAACCAGGCGTCCCAAAATCGCTCCACCTTTTTAGCCACTGTATCCACTGTCACAGGCACTACCTGTTCCCACTCCCTGGGGAACATTCTGCGATAAGAATACTGCCTGAAACGCTCATCCAGCAGGACGATAATCCCCACATCTTCCGCGGTCCGGATGACACGTCCCGCCGCCTGCAGGACTTTATTCATTCCGGGATAACGGTAGGAATAATCAAAGCCGTTTTCCCCATTGTCATCAAAATAGTCCTTGAGGATTTCCCTTTCACAGCCTACCTGTGGCAGTCCGGTTCCTACTACGATCACGCCGATGAGGCTGTCCTTTTTCAGGTCGATCCCCTCTCCGAAGATACCTCCCAGCACGCAGAACCCGATCAGTGTCTGTTCCTCTTCCTCCTCGATCTCCATGCCGATAAGGCTCTGCAGGTCGCAGTCCTCATTGCCCCGGAAGCGGTTCAGGAAGTATTCCCTCTCTTCCTCATTCATGGATTCCTGCTGTACCAGACATTCCTCTTCTTCTGTCATAAAATACTGCTCATAAATCTCATAAATATGCTCCATAAAGGAATAAGACGGGAAAAACACCATGTAATTGCCATGCCGGTTCTTCACGACTTCATGAATATAGCGGGCAATATTGTAGTACTCCTCCCGGGATCTGCGGGTGAACTTGCTGGTCACATCCCCAGCGATCAGTATTGTACGCTTCTCGGGATCGAATACTGAGTGCGCATATACCTCATAGTCTTCCTTCTCGCCACCCAGCAGATTCTTGTAATACTGGATCGGCAGAAATGTGGCAGAAAACAGGATTGTACTGCGTCCCCTGAGCATGCATTCCTTCAGATTTTCCCTGGGATTCACACAGAACAGCTTCAGCTCAAAGCTTCCGTCCTCACACATTCTGGTATATTTCACATAGTTTTCGTCCTGTCTTTCATAAATATCCAGGAAATGGCTGAGCTTGAAGTAGAAGTCCAGCAGGTTCTCCCGCACCTCCAGGCTGACCTTCTCCTGCTCCTCCAGATAATCGCTGATGATGCCGTGAAGTCTGGTCAGAGGCTGTACCAACATGTCTATATCATCCACCAGCCGGTAGCCATCACAATCCCGCTTCATGGACAACAGCTGGGCGTTGCACTTCTCCAGCATCTGGCTGATCCGTTCCGCATAGCCTTCCCGCACAAAAGTACTTTTTCCATCGGATTTCTTCAGCTTATGCCCCTTGATATACAGAGAATCTGTTCCATCGCTCTCCTCCGGGATACTAACCTGTGGCAGTTGTTTTGACGCATCTGTCATTTCTAATGTCATTTGTCCGGAAATCTCGTCTTTATCGCGTTTTTTAAATACTGCCTCCTCCATTTCCGACATAATTGTCTGTTTTATCTCCCGCTTCAGTTCCAACAGGTCTTCCTTCCGCAGAGGTGCGCTGTACATCTCTCTACCCCGCTCTAAGAGATTATGTGCCTCGTCGATCAGAAAGACATAATTCCCCTGGCTGCCGTCCCCGAAAAATCTCTTCAGATACACATGGGGATCAAAGAGGTAATTATAATCTCCGATAATCCCATCTGCGAACAGACTTAAATCCAGTCCGAATTCAAAAGGGCATACCTGATGTTTCAGGGCATACTCTTCTATTTTGCTTCTGGTAAAACTCTCTTCCCGGGTCAACAGATCATAGATGGCATCATTGATCCGGTCAAAATGTCCTTTGGCATAAGGGCACTGCTCCGGATTACATTCGGTACGTTCCTGAAAACAAATCTTCTCTTTCGCTGTCAGAATAATACTTTTGAATCGCAGTCCCTTCTCCCGCAGCAGAGAAAAAGTGTCCTCCGCCACCGTACGGGTGATGGTCTTGGCTGTCAGATAGAACAGCTTGTCTCCCATGTCCTTCCCCATCGCCTTCACCGCAGGAAATATGGTGGATATGGTCTTGCCCACTCCGGTAGGCGCTTCCAGAAACAGTTTTCTCTTATGATAAATGGTCTGGTACACATAACTGACCAGTTCCTTTTGTCCGTCCCGATAATCGAAGGGGAATTGCAGTCCGGCAATGGACTGCTGTCTAAGCTCTCTCCACTGCCAGGTATAATCCGCCCATTTACGGTAATCACCGATCAATTGCTGAAACCATGCCTCCAGCTTCGCGAATTCATAATCTTCATAAAAATAACGGATATCTTCCGTCTCTATATTACAATAAGTCAGACGTACACGGATATAAGGCAGCTCCTTCTGCAGACTGTACATATAGGCATAGCACTTTGCCTGCGCAATGTGCAGGGGTAACGGTGCCTTCAGCTTCGCCAGATCTCTGTAGGTTCCCTTGATCTCGTCGATGGTAGTCTCTCCGTTCTGTTCAATGATACCGTCCGCCCGTCCCTCCACGATGATGACATAGTTCTCCGTGGGATGGGTGTATTTCAGCGCCACTTCCGCCTGATACTCCGCTCCCATGCGGCGTTGGATCATGCGGTGGATCCGGCTGCCCTCCTGCATTGCATTCTCGGGTGATCCCTGTCTCCTGTCATCGATGTCGCCACTGCGCAGAATGAACTCCACCAGATTACGGACCGATATTCTGACTTCTCCTGCCATGCGGCTTCACCTCCCTTGACAAATTCCTATCATAACCGCATGCCTGCGGCTTGTTCCGGGTTGCACACTCTCACATGCCCGGTATACGAAAACTCCCCAGGTAAATAGTACTCTATCTTACCTGGGGAGTCAAATCACATTCTGTTATCACAAGATGTTTTAGCACGCGATCGCATACTGTCTCAACAGCTCTTCGAATTTATCATTGTAGCCGTCATAAGATACAGACAATGGCTTCGTGAAATCCAATCCATACACTCCAAGGAATGACTTGGCATCGACTACGTATCTGTTATAGCATATATCAATATCAAAATCACACTTTGAAGCTACATCAACAAAATGCTTCACGTCTTCAGGTGTCAAACGGATCGTCTTTAACATTTCTTGTTCCTTCCTTTCAATAGTAAGTTCGATCGTAAGTAAAATAATACACCAGGTACTTTCCCCTCACATCTGAAATCATTACTATTATAGCCAACCATCCCCAAATGTAAAGCGGTTTTTTTCTTCCAGAAAACGCACATTTTGGGCATTTTTACCACTCTGTTATCATTTTCACAATATATGTTCGCCGTATGGAAAACCTTTTCGGCGTTTTGTATATTTGTTGCGTTACCGCGGTAAAATATAAATCCCAATTTGGCGAAATCTACTGAAATTCCACCATATATTCTTGGAACCTGAGGGGCAGCATATTTCGTTGTAATTCCCTGTTTTCCCGCTCTTTTATAGCTATTGTATGACAAAAGGAGCGGAAAAGTTCCCGGTAATGCAGCTCCGCCGTGGACAGCTTCTCCGTCTCAGACTGTACTCTCTCCCAGGCATCCTTCCCCTGCAGTGTATACCATGGTCTCCCGGCGGGATGTACCCCGAACAGATATCGACCCGCATCAAACAGCAGAAAATCTTCCATGGGAAAACGGTCAGCGAAATGTACCATTAAAAAGGTCAGGATATTGTTCTTCGGTGCGATCTTCGAGTAGAGGATCGTATTCTCCAGTTCCTCAAACCGGGCAAACCCCTTCAGATGATGATACTCATTCCCGGCTGCCCTTGCCAGGCTGAAGGTCTGGTTCACATAGGTGTCTGCCATGGCATCCATAAGATGCCCCGCCGTACACTTCTCAGCCAGTCCCTTCGCAATGGTCCGGTATACCGCCTGTGCCTTCTCCGGCTTCGGCGATGCCAGTGCCAGACACAGGGTCTCATAATCTGCTTCCCCGAATCTGCGCTTTAACGTACGGATCACCTTGATCGTCTTCTCCGGATCCGGTATGACCTCCACCGACTCCGAGAACAGCAGGTTCTCCTCGATGGTGGTGACCATAGTATCCCGGATGATACAGTGATCTTCATAAGTATTATAAATAGCGGTGAAGATTCCCTCCAGCGAATCCTCACAGTGATAAATCTTCATATGATCCGTTTCTCCTCCTGCCGTACCCCATTCGGGAACATCCCATCATCAAATAAAGTCATCTGCCGGTAACTCATACCGTCGCTTCCGAACCGGATCCGGTCCTTCGGATCCGTCAGATTCCGCACAATATAATCCTCCTCCAGCTTCGTAGGATACATCATCCTGCCGCTACAGGTAATAAAATACACTGCCCGCTTTAATACCACTCCTAACTTCTTCAGATCCTGAAAAGTCAGCTTCGTACTCCGCCTGGCTGCAAGGATCCGCCTGGCGCTCTTCACGCCGATCCCCGGCACCCGAAGCAGATCCCCATAAGGTGCTCTGTTGATCTCCATCGGAAAACATTCCAGATGCCGCACTGCCCAGTCCTCCTTGGGATCTAACATGACATTAAAATACGGTCTTCTCTCATCCAACAGTTCCTCTGCCCGAAATCCATAAAACCGGAGCAGCCAGTCCGCCTGGTACAGACGGTGTTCCCGCAGAAGCGGTGGTCCTCCCGGAAGCGCCGGCAGGCTTTTGTCCTCGTTGACTTTTACAAACGCAGAATAGAAGACTCTCTTTAACTCAAACTTCTGATACAGGCTCTCCGCCACATTTAAAATCTGATAATCCGTCTCCGGCGTCGCACCAATGATCATCTGGGTAGACTGTCCACCGGATACAAAGTGGGGACTCTTACGGTACAGGATCAGTTCCTCCTTATTCGCATGGATGCCGTTCTGGATCTGCCGCATGGGCGTCAGAATATTTTTCCGGTGCTTGTTCGGTGCCAGTGTCCGCAGCCCCTCCGCCGTGGGCAGCTCCAGGTTCACGCTCATACGGTCTGCCAGATACCCCATCCGCTCCACCAGCTCGGGATCCGCTCCCGGAATCGCTTTTACATGGATATAACCATTGAAGCAATATTTGTTAAGAAGCAGGTAAAGTGTCTGATACAGCAGCTCCATCGTGTGGGTTGGATTTTTGCAAATGCCGGAGCTTAAGAACAGTCCCTCGATATAATTCCGTCGGTAGAACTCCATGGTCAGTGTACAGATCTCCTCCGGGGTAAAAGTGGCTCTGGGGACATCGTTGGACTTCCGGTTCAGGCAATATTTGCAATCGAAGATACATTCATTGGTCATCAATATCTTAAGTAAAGAAATACATCTGCCGTCGGAAGAAAAGCTGTGACAGATCCCTGCCTTCGCACAGTTTCCCATATGCTTCCCGTCTCCCTTACGCTCCACACCGCTGGACGTACATGCTACATCAAAACGAGCTGCATCCGTCAGGATCTCCAGCTTCTGCATGATGGACAATTCCCCATTTTGTATAAGATATTCCAAGTTATCACCGCCTCTTACCGAAAATTTCCATAATAAGAACATTTGTTCTGATGTATATCTAAATTAGCACATATGTTCGATTTTTGCAAGTGGTTATTTTTTCCGAAAAAAGGCTTGCAAAATCATGCGTTTCGCAGTTAAATAATATAGGAGTATTTTGTAACACAAGCCGCCAGGCGGCAGAATGAGAGGTCAGTATGTCAGATATTGTCATACCTAAAAATTATAAGTCTCAGCTGAACCTGTACGAGACACAGGTTGCCATTAAGACAGTGAAGGACTTTTTCCAGGGATTGTTAGCAGAGCGCCTGCACCTGCTGCGCGTATCAGCTCCTTTATTTGTGGATCCCACATCCGGACTGAACGATAACTTAAACGGTGTGGAGCGTCCTGTAAATTTCCATATTGCTGCGCAGGGAGACCGCGAAGCAGAGATCGTACAGTCTCTGGCCAAATGGAAGCGCTATGCCCTGCAGAAGTATGGTTTCAAACCCGGTGAGGGACTCTACACCGACATGAGTGCCATCCGCCAGGATGAGACCACCGACAACATCCACTCTATCTATGTAGATCAATGGGACTGGGAGAAGATCATCACCAGGGATGAACGGAATCTTGAAACTCTGAAGGAGACCGTCCGCACCGTATACAAAGTTCTGCGCAAGACGGAGAAATATATGTCCATCCATTACGATTACATTGAGGAGATCCTTCCTCACGACATCTTCTTCGTAACTACCAGTGAACTGGAGGAAATGTTCCCTGATTATTCTCCGAAGGAACGCGAATACTACATTGCCAAGGCTAAGGGTGCTGTCTGCATCATGCAGATCGGCGAGACCTTAGAGAACGGTAAGCCTCACGATGGTCGTGCCCCGGACTACGATGACTGGTCCCTGAATGCGGATATCGTGGTATATTATCCGGTCCTGGATATCGCTCTGGAGCTGTCCAGCATGGGTATCCGTGTAGACAAAAAGGCTCTGTTAGACCAGTTACAGAAGGCAGGCTGCCCCGAGCGTGCTGAACTTCCTTACCACAAGGCAGTCATTAACGGTGAGCTTCCTCTTACCATCGGCGGTGGTATCGGTCAGTCCCGTATCTGTATGTTCTTCTTAAGAAAAGCTCATATCGGCGAAGTACAATGTTCTCTGTGGTCCGATGAAGTTATGGAGACTGCAAAGGAGAACGGCTTACAGCTGTTATAAGACATTGAATTCAAACTTCAAAATCCCCGGAAGATGAAAATCTCCCGGGGATCTGTTTTCTGTTTTTATTCAAAAATCACAAATTTCTCATTTTCAAAGGTTTTCTCGTATCCATATGCATCCATGAACTCACCGATCAACAAAAGTTTGGCATTATCCACGATGAGACTCCGTTCTTTTTCCGTGGGCTGTAATGCTTCCAGAACATTCTCTCCCGCTTCCAGATACACGGCATATTTTTTCTCTAACAGTACCACCGGACGATAAGTCGCATCCATATCCATCCGTTCCTGCATCTTATGCATATCCTCTTCCATCTGTGCGATCTGATAGGAATCCAGATCCGGCCAGGGATTGAATGCCGCAGGCATCTGCAGATAATAGGACAATGCCGGGATCTGACCGTAGAGCAGCACATCCTTTCCCGCAAGTCCTCCGGTATTCACATACTCTGAGATCTCCTGCATCCATCCGGCGCGTTCCTCACTCATCCACACACCCTTCAAAGTCTCGTTATTGGTCACCTGCGCATTGATCTCCTGTACACCGGTGCCTTCGGCAAATACAAAGCTTCTGCCAAACAGTCCCACCTGGATAAAAAATAACAGAAAAAAACCACCAAAGAGACATTTTGCAGGAATCGGGGATATGGTCATCCGCTTCCATCGGAAGCTTCCGGCATATTTGCAGAACCGGTAAAACTGCCAATACATATAAGGCAATGCCAGGAACAGATTATTCATGCTGGGATAAAGCTTATTGTTACTTCCAAGAGAAGTGATCAGTACGATCAGTAAGATCAGTCCGCTGAGCAGCTTTTCCTCCCCCCGTGCGGAAGGCATGAATATCCGCCACAGCGTCACCAGGAGCGTCAGCGTTAAAAACGTTACACCGGGCCAGATAATAGCGCCGTAGTTCGTATATTCCCTAGCGCAGAACCCCTGCCGGTACAGCCAGAATACCATGATCACAGCAAGTACCGCACTTACGACCCATTCCAGGATCCGCAGCGCCTTTTTTATCGTGTCTTTCCCTGCATAAGAATCTCTTACACAAGTTGCGGCGAATTCCAAGAATCCCACCGCTATCATTCCCACGATCAGGAAGACGCACATCCTAAGCTCCCAGTACAGATTCTGGAGATACCAGTCGAACATCCCCAGGATCATGGATGCGGCGGTATAATCCGTTGCTACCTCCGTCATGGAAAACAGCCTCTGAATGCCTCTTACATACTCATCCATGCCATAGCGGATCTGAATGTAACCGAATAATACCAGCAGTGCAGTAAGATACCCCGCCAGGCACATACCGGTATCCTGTAACAGCTTCTTACGAAGCCTCCTGCCTGCTGCCTTTTTTCGTGCTTTCTTATCTTCCGTTCCAGCATTTCCCGCAACGTCAACACAATCCTGCGCAATGCTTTTTTGCTCTTCCAGCCAGCAGATGATTCCATATGCCCACACACCTACGATCATCGCCGCTTCCGGCAGATTGGAAAACCTTGCCAGCACGTTACAGCCCAGTGCCACCCCTGCGGCAAACAGTAAACCTCCTTTTCCCCGGGACAGTCCCAGATACAGACAGATCACGGAGATCAGGAAAAATATATAGGTCACATAATTATAAAAAGATCCCGTAGGGCACCAGCAGAAGCTTACTGCTGTAAATTCGCCCAAAAAGGCAAGCCCGGCTGGTATCTTCAGCACTTTTGTACAAAAATAATAGCCCAGAACCGCCAGCAGACTGATGCTTAAGCCCGTGTAAAAATTCATGCCGATCAACGTCTTCGCTCCGGGCAGAAGACTAAGGAAATGTCCGATGGCAGTGGTCAGATAAGTGGAAAACAACCACATGGGATCCATATGCCTGGTTCCCATATATTCAAAATTCGCATAGCCGTAGCCGGTATCCCACAGATCCAGCCCCCAGGCAATATGCCGCAGGGGATACAGTACCAGAACAGCCACGAATACGAACTCCCAGAGGCGCCTATGACTCTGACCACCGGTTCCCGCCATTTTATTTTTTACGTTATCTGTCACTATGATACCTCTCTTTTGAACATATTATCTACTGCTTGGATTTTTTCCGTAAGCACACGATAAGGACGAATGTGCAGGAATATCTTATGCAATCCGCCACAGATATTTTTGCGGATAACATCTACCAGAATTCCCAATATAAATACCACGATCACTGCGATGACAGTCCATAAAAGCAACGATACGGCACCGTCTATGCGATCCGAGCCCAGCCACTTCTGCCATGCATAACGCACCCCCAGGTTCTCATGCAACAGATACACCCCTAACGTATAGGGTGCGATCTTCACCGCCACGCTGCCGATCTTCCCCCGGATATCACTGTCCAGGAACAGGCAGAACAGTCCAACGGAAGCTAAGAACGGGAATATATGATTATATTCATAAGGAATCTTCAGAATCAGTTCCAGGCTGCCGGTGCGCTGATAAAATAAATGCAGCAGCATTGCCTCTCCGAAAGTTCCGATGACGCCGATCAGATACAGCAGCAGCGCCCGGGATTTTTTCTGTAAAAAAGGAATTCCGAATCTGCGAAGATAAGCGGCTGCACAAAACACGCACAGATACCAGATGCAGTCATATCCTTTGCTGTCCTCCTCCAACCGGAAGGGCAGAATGGATTTTATCAGACAAAATGCAGCAAATAACAGCACCAGGGTCACCTGAAACTGCTGCTTCGTCATCCGTCTGAGCCCGATTCCCACGAAGGGTAACAGGATATATAAAAATACATACGCTGTCAGGAACCAGTAATGCCCCATGGTCACCGGGAACAATAATGTCAGATAATAATGCGTACTCACTTCCGCCGCGGGAACGATCCCTGTCACCACCGCCAGCACACCGATGCCCACAGAATACAGCCACAGCTGCAGCCACAGTGTAAGCAGCCTGCTCAGTTTAAAAGAGCTTTCGCATAAAAAGTATCCGCTGATCATCATATACAAATTCACGGCTACGATACAGAATGCTTCCAACAGCCAGGCTGCCATATCCTGCACTGATAAAGGCGCCGTCAGATCCGGCAGCAGTCCTCCCTTGCCCAGATAGTGCAGCACCACGACCATCATCATTGCCACACAGCGCAGTACTTCCAGATTTGCCATACGTTCTTTTTTCTGCATATCGATTCCCGTTTCCTTCCTGAACTCACTTCGTGATCTGCACTCCAAAAATCCTACCTAAG
>OGNZ01001337.1_pt1 | contig 10730 bp, 8 predicted proteins | sample 1573601 | NCBI WGS metagenome assembly OGNZ01 (sample SAMEA2582009, study PRJEB24529) | metagenome | biome: Human gut stool | place: China | collected 2011
TACATCGAATTGCATGCAAGCATGCATCGATGATACCTTTTGACCCTTTAATCATATAATAACAATTAAATGTCTCAAAATCAAGGTTGATATAAGGCACAAAAACCATTATACTAAGCATATGATTGATAATTACGAACACTACATAACAAAAAACATCAAAGCATTTTACAAAAGGCGTCTTTTCTCCCCGATTGTATACATCATTCTGCTTACCGTGCTATGGTTTGCATTTTCACTCGGAGATATTTTATCGCCCATACATATTGATGATTCTGTCAGCTTTGAAGCTGCATACAAGGATTCGGACAGGTATGTAAAAACCACCCTTAAAAAGCTTTACTTTACCGGCTACACCATGAAGGACGGCAACGACATCAAGGGCTATTACTACTACTGCATGCGCGATGAGCACTGCTCTATTGTTCTGCTTGCACCATCCACCTGTGAGGAGGGTCTGCCCTCTATAGATAAGCTCACGGTGGTCGGTAAAATCGTAAAGGGCAAGGGCACCTACACACAGTTTGTAAATAAACTGTCGAAGGATCTGAGTTGGGATTCCAATGGACTCTCCGATACCATAACAGGCTGCTATCTTAATGAGCCTGAGTACCATTTGAAAACTACTATTTTTATGTTTGTTTTTTATTTTGGCACTCTTATCTATGCTGTTATAAGCCTGATATTCTACATCCTGTGCATCAGGTTTCCTGTTTTGGCACCGGCATGTCAGAATCTTGTTGTATTCGGCAATCCACACAAGCTGCTTGCCGAGGCTGAGGAGGAGCTTGCCACACTGCCACAGCTTGCCACCGAGGATATGTTTATCACAGAGCACTATTTTATCATGACCTCACCTTATGGCAACGCCATCGTGCCTATCAAAGAGATTTTATGGATTTACAAATACTCTACCCTGCACAAGATCCTGTGGTATCATTTCAGCATCTCATATACACTGCATATTTCCGCAAATAAGCATCTGTATATTCACTGTCCGAAGAACACTAAGTCTGATATCGATGGTATCATCGATTATCTGGCTGAGGCTAATCATGATATTCTGGTTGGTTTCAGTGAGGAGAACAGATTGAAGGTGCAGGCTATTCAGGGGAAACCGCTACATGTGGAGAGGCTGCTTGCGTGGAAGAAAAAGAAATAAAGTGTTTCAGTTTATTGGAGACTATGAAGAAAAGTCTGTAAATAATAATCTTCTATGATAATGATTGAGCTGGAAGCGCTAAATTGGAGCTTCCAGCTCTTGCTATATATATACGACATGATTTCGGGCATGTCAAGAGCAGACGTCAAAAACGTCCTTCTCATCATGCATACAGATTCTGTTATTCTGGGAGTCGTCCCTCATACATAATGCTGAGTTCACCGTAGACCTGTCCCCAGTTCCGAATGCTCATAGTCCATTTTTTAGTAGCTTCGAAAGTTGCCAGATACAGGGCTTTCAGGAGCGCTGTATCACTTGGAAATACGCTTCTCTGACGGTTGAGCTTACGGTAGGTAGAATTCAGACTTTCGATAGCATTTGTCGTGTAAATAACCTTTCTGACATCGGGTGAGAACTTAAAAATCGGTGTTATTGCATCCCAGTTATCATACCAGCGTTTCATGGAATTTGGGTATTTTGCGGTCCATTTTTCAGTAACTCGATCCAGAGCCAGTCTGGCCTTCTCTTCATCGGAAGCATGGTAAATCGTTTTTAGGTCAGAAGCGAACGCTTTTCTGTCCTTATCCGGAACATATTTTAGCGTGTTTCTTACCTGATGTACAATACATCTCTGATACTCTGTTTTTGGAAATGCAGCGGCAATTGCCTCTTTAATGCCACTAAGACCGTCAGCGCAGATAATCAGGATATCCTTTACACCACGATTCTTCAGCTCATTCAGAACAGACAGCCAGTACTTTGAACTTTCATTATCACCGACAGTGATTGAAAGAACCTCTTTTTTTCCTTCTGTGTTGATGCCAAGAATGACGTAGGCAGCCAGCTTTCTGATCACTCCATTATCGCGTACGGAATAATGGATGGCATCTATATAGAGGATCGGATATACCTCATCCAGCGGTCGATTTTGCCAGTCTTCGATCTGAGGCAGGATTTTATCTGTAACGTCTGAAATAAAGCCTTCTGATGTTTCAAAACCGTAGATATCTTCGATGGTTTCGGATATTTGCCGGGTCGTCATCCCTTTTGCATACATGGAAATAATCTTCTGATCGATATCAGAAATATCCTTCTGACGTTTCTTTACAATCTGTGGCTCAAATGTTGATTTACGGTCCTGTGGAACATCGATATCCATGCTGCCATAGCTGCTGTTTACACGCTTTGATTTATATCCATTGCGGTAATCATCGCTATCAGATCGTTCAGATTTTTGGTAACCAAGATGATCATCCATTTCTGCTTCCATCATCTCTTTGATTGTGCCGCCAAGCAGATCCTTAAGCGCATTCTGGATATCTTCAGCGGTTTCAATATCATACTCCTGAAGAAGTTGCTGAATGATGTTTCGCTTTCCTTCTGTCATTACTACTTTGTGTACAGGTTTCTTTTCTCTTCTTGCCATAATAAAAGGCCTCCTATGATTTATATTTTACCATAGAAGACCTTATTGTTATTAGCTATTTACAGAAAAAGTTTCACACACTCGTTTATTGGCTAAAATTACGGAGCCTGGCAGGAGCACTTGCTGCAAAATACGCTCATACTACGCAGCCAAGAGGCTGTAAGAATTATGCTTTAAGGTTTTCTATGCTTGACGCAACCGGCTTTTACGCGCCGTAATCAAACTTTTTGATGGGCTGTCTTCGTGAGAGTTTGACTTATGATGGATTAAATAAAAAACAGGGTTAGTCATTATTACAATGATTAATCCTTTTTCTTTTTTATCCTTCTTTTCGTATGATATTTTTGCTAACTATAAGTTTTAGAATCAGCGATTCTGAACGTAAACAAATCGAAGCCCATATCCTTGCCAGCGGCATGATGAAGAAGGATTACTTTGTCCGTTCTTGCCTCTATAACCGCATCTGCGTTGTTGTCAAGAAAGAAACCATATATCATCTTGTACAGACTATTAATGCTCTGTATCTGCAATTATTTGAAATGCAGAAAGCATTTGCGAGACTGTAAACATCCAACTTTAAATAATCTTCCTACATGCAATGAAATCAAGGAACTACAGACCGACTATAACAATATGCTTACAGCTATCATTAATTTGCTTGATGGTGCTAAGTATCTGTGGGAATGATAACACCATGAAACAAAATAATCCTTGTTACCTGTTTTTCATGTATGAACCTGATACAGATACATATTGCATAACTTGCTGCATTCAGGTACTCTTTATGATTACAATATATTCATTATAATTATATAATAAATTAACACTGTTCAAAGTACATATCATATTTATCTTCACATAATACCATTTTAAACACTTTAACCCCAGTGTTCTTATATTGCTTAATTATTTCATTTTGATATTCATATGGCATATTACATCCTAAATAAATTGCTGTTATGTAATCCTTCACTTTAATTATGGGATAACTTTTTGATTTCCACATTGAATATTCTCCAATTTTTCTTGAACGCCATTCTCGCTCATAAGACCAACACTCAGATTTTGTCAATATAGTCCTTGATACATATTCTTCTTCATTTTCAAACTGTTCTACACATGGTTTTTTATTTGTATATTCAACCTTAGCAATCCCTTCTAAGAATGCCTTATCTTTCGATTTAGCAAAATCATACTCAATACATAAACCTGAATAGCCATCTGCATAATGTGCCCACATTAATTTTGAATTATTCACTTCTGAAAAACAAGAAATCACTATCTCTTCCTTGTATGATATCTTATGCTGCTTTATTTTCTTTAATAATGTCATCGATAAATCTCTATTTCGTAATTGATTCTCTATTACGATATTTAAAGCCCTATCAAAATCCTCTGAATAAATCAACCTATTTATTTCATCTTTCTTAATAGAAATTACCCCTTTTAATACTTTAATAATTTCTTTTCTCTTCTTAATTGACGGAACAATTTCTGGCGCATTGGGTAACTGTGTGTCAAATGGATCATTAAAAAATTGTGGTGATGTATAAAATATATATCCATCTAACGCTATTGCTCTCCATTTATCTATTACTTCTCCAATACTGCTTGCATCTTCTCTTGATAAATTAGGCGTAAACATTAAGATATCTGTACCTTTTTCATCATCTGCTAATTTTACTGCATATTCCTTTGATAATGGATAATATTTATACAATTTTCTAGGATTATCATATAAATTAATTGACAAATTTCTTCCACTCCTGTTTTTTATTTATATTTACTTCATCTACAATATAGTACATAATTAAGAGTATGATACCTCCTCCAATATCTATCTTAATAATTTAACCAAACTCTTTTCCAGTTCAATATTTGTTTCCAGTTATCCTCGAAAAGCTATGGTCATCACGGATTTTTGAAGCATATATTCAATTTTCCATAGATATACGATAAAAATACTCTTCAAAAAGTCTTGAATTGATTTTATTAATTCTCTACCAATTCCATATTCTTCTCTAAATTTATGCTTTTCTTCTCTTTTATGCCTTTATGAACATATTATAGCTAAAATTGCAATAATCACTGAAATTACTGCAATGACTTGATTACTCTTCGTGTAATTTATTTCTGCCATTTTTTCCATATAATCGTATTTCTCTTCATATATTTTCTTGTAATCTTCTATCTTAATATATTTGTAATCTTTTAGTCTGCACTTATTATTCCCCTTATATAAAATCCAATTTTTATCAAAATCTTTCATCAAATCTTGTTCGCTACCTCTTAATGGCTGACATTCTGAAAAACTTCTAACTTGCTTAAATAATTTGATTATTTCTCTATTAAAATATATTTTCTTACGTCCAGATACATATTTTGAATATTCTTTTTCAAAGAATGTAAGTTCTGATTCCCCCATTATTCTCAAATAGAATATGTTTCCATATTTCATTACATATTCGCTTATATCAAACTTAGGAACCTCATTATCTCCTGATAAAAGTACATATTTTGTGCTATCATAATTTCTATTAAGAATAATATTCTGGTCTTTATTGTAATAAGAAATACATAAATTATCCCCAAGATATATTTTATCAATATCTATAGATTCTTTTCTTATTTGATAAACAATACTAAGTAATTTCCTTTTTGTGCCTGTTTCTGAAAAAAATAGTGATGTAACAAAATGCTGGCATATATACTCAAAATAATTTTGATTCATTTCATAAATTATCTCCAGTTTATGACAACCATCAATATTAAAACTTTCAAAAAAATCGTCATCTGTTATTTGTGGCAAATATTCTATTATGAATTGATTACGATTTTCTTCATTAAGCATAATACTAAATGAAATATCATATTCTATAAAGGCATAGATATCATTCATTTGTGTTACAGTTATATCTATGCTATTTATATATTTAGAGTCTATAAATTGCACTTCCGCAAGTCTGCCCAAAAAGCAATGTTCCTTTTGCATATGTACATAGTCATATTTATGCAGAATTGTTGGTTTCCTATATAAAACATTGAATACCTTATACTTTTGGTGTGATAATTTATAAAGACTATTAACTAACTTTGTCATCCCATCATTTGATAAAATGTCATAAATTTTAACCTTTGGTACATAATAATTTAAAAAATAATCTGTGTGCTGTTTATTTACACTTTCTTTTTCAATTTTTCTGCAAAAATCCCTTGTTTGCCTATCAACATATTCATGGTATTCTATCTGATCAAAATTTTGCAAATAAAATGCAATTTCAGATTTAATTTTTCTATGTTTCATTTATACAATCATTCTCCATTTTATCTACATCTCATATTTTACTAAAGCCAGATAAAATACTAGAGTTCCTTAACAATCCTCATAAACTCTTCATATGAGTATGCACCATTATATCCAGGATTCTTTGTTTCAAACACCATATAATACTTGTACATTCTTCCAGCCATTTCAGCCCATTTTGCCCCAGTTTCTGCTTTTTCTTTGGACTCTGAATTTTCAAGTTGGTCTCCTTTTGTTTCAATCAGAAGCAGCTTGCCACTTTCTGTTTTTACCATTAAATCTGGATATGCGTTTATTGCACCATTGATTGAAAATCCTTTTCTTGCTATATTTCTATGCCACCATCTTACATTGTTCAAAGAAGATAATTCCATAACAACTTTTCGTTCATATTCTGTATCAAAGTTTTCTTCTTCGCTATACAAAGATTTTGGAATCGATGCAATAGTATTTGTCGGTGATATCTCTCTCGGTAATTTATATGATGGCAGACAAGAGATTTTATCTTGTTCAACCCACTCATAAAACATTTTCTTTGCATATTCATTTAAAAGAGAATTAACTTTTTTATTAATTTTCAAAACATAGATGCCTGGGGTCTGTTCCATATCTGTTAATTGATCCTCAGTCAGGTTCTGAATAATTCTGTCTACATATATATCCAAATCTCTATCATTTACCGCATTATTCTTTGATAATTTCTTTATTATCATATCCTTGCACAAACGTATTTTTCTATCTGATGGCTGTTCATCAAACCACTTTTTCACATTTTGATTGTCGAACCCCTGCAATTTCCATGCTTTAGGCATTGCATCAGAATCATCAATATCTATACGGGCTATTTCAGAATCCACACTATCAAAATCTATAACTGTATCTTTATCCAATAAAGAAAATCCTGCATATAAATTTTCCTTGGATAGAGGCTGTTGCACATGTTCAGAAAACAGAGAACGTCCTGTCTCAATCATAAATTGTGGTATTTCCATACTGCTAGCTTCATCTGCAAATAATTGATTCAATTTATATTGTTTCATTTTATCCCCTACTTCCGGTGGTACAGGTACATAATTTTCTTCTGTCTCCTGAAATTCTTGCCAATACAATTCATTCTGTGATTTTGCATGTTCAAGCATATCGTTAATCGCATTAGATGATACTGAACTATCTTCTTTTCCTGTTTCAGCAGATTCATTCTCCAATGTTTCCAACTGCATCTTCATTAATTCTACATTTAATCCATCAAGTTCGTCTGTATCCTTATCATTATTACCAACTTGAATATTGTCAAGTGGCAGCTCTGTCTGACCATTAGCTTCTTGTTTTGTCTGCCGTTCATCAACTACATCTTCACAGTCATCTACTCTATAATCTTTACTGGTAAATCCTGCTGCATTAAGTCCAACTACTACCTTATCAAGAGTTGCATAAAATGCATTTGATGATGTAATTACATATGAAAGATTTAAGACTTCGCTTTCATTCTTTTTGGTATTAGGTAATCTTAAAATTCTACCTAATATCTGCTCCACATCTATACTCGATGTTCTATTTGCAACTGTAGCTAGTATATATGCAAAAGGACAATCCCACCCTTCTTTCAATGCATTAATTGTTATAATATATCTAATATTGCAATCCGAACTACTCAAATCTATATTCTTTAGTTCATCCTTATCTGCTGTTTTTATTGCAATTTCAGACTCTGGTATTCCCATCTCCATTAAAGTATGCTTAATCTTCTCATATGTTGTACTGTCAGCATTGTTTTTAGGCTGTGCCTGAAACAATACAATAGGACGAATATATTTACCGCCGTTTTTTTGTCCCTGAACCGCTTCCAATTCCAGCTTTCTTCTTAATGATACAGCAGATATAAAAACATCTTCCTGTGATTTTCTGTTGTATACAATTACAGGTAACTTTACCATGTTTTCCGCTTTTAACTGTCTAGCATCTACAAATGAGATTATATTACTTCCCTTCTTCGGTGTTGCCGTTAGATCAAGTACAAATGACGGATTAAAATTCTGTAACATTTCCTTACTAAGTTTGCTCGTTGCATGGTGGCTCTCGTCAACAATAACAACAGGATTCAGTTTGCGAATAACCTGAATTAAAGCAGTTTCATCTGTATCTTCTAATAAATTACTGCTATCCTGTTTAAATCTTACAAATGGTAATAAACTACCATTTTCCTGATATGCTTTTCTTCCATCTTTTTTACTTGTCCTAAATGAATCGTAACTTAATACAAAAATAGACAAATTGTCACTTACTGATGTTGGATTAAAATTCTGTCCATTCAAGAGCTGTTGCTTTGAGTAAACTTCTACTTTATTTCCAAAATCAACATCTATCTTCTTTCTATATGCATGATTCTTATCTGTTAATGTCTTATATGTCTGTGACAAGATAGCATCTGAAGGTACAAGCCATACTACTGCCTTAGGATGTATATGTGGCATAGAAGCAAATATCGGTTTGAGCGAATTTGCTGCCAGAAAAGTCTTTCCTCCTCCCGTTGGAACTTTAAAGCAAACCTGAGGAACACCTGCTAGTTCAGGATTATATGGTGGCATGCCGTCTATTCCAACATTAATTCCTTTTTCATTCCACAAAGCATTATAGGCTTTACTTATATTCTGCTTTTCTATCAGCAATTCTAAAAATCTGTCTAAATCCTTTATTACCTGTAACTGATATTTTTTTAATTCCATATCTCATTCCTTTCTAGATATGTTCAATATCTCTTGGTATTTTCTTAAATGTGATATTCCATTTTTGTAAGTCACTATCTGACAATGCACAGGAATCCGCATATATAACATATGTCTGTTCTTTCTTATGTACACTTGTCAAAAATTCATAATCAAGTATTGTTACCCTATCTTTTTCATAATAAAAATAATAGGCTGTATCATTATATGAACCAAGAAAATACCTTTCCTGTATATCTTCTTTATACTCAATGCCATTTGTCTCTGTATACCAGACATACTTTCTGACTTCAGTTATATCTACCTCATCATTTATCGTTCCATCTTGCATAAATAATGGATTTCCTAATTCATAGTATGAAAAGTTACACCTGTTCCTTCTACTGCGTTCTTTCCTTCTCCATAACCATTTATTACTCGTTTCACACGCTCCGCAGTAATTGTATCTGCATAATCCCCCATTTCTACAAGAATAAATTTTCTATTGCCTCCGTCTGACTTGTTCATATTCAAAACAGCATGAGCTGTTGTACCGGAACCGGCAAAAGAATCTAGAACAATTGAGTCCTTATCTGATGCTATTTGTATAATTCTTTCAACAAGTGTAGATACTTTTGGATAAGAAAATGCCCTCATGTTAAAAATTGTATTATTCTCCATAGTAGCTTTTTGAGTACTACCCACATCCGAGTGACTCCACACAGAACGTGGTACTACATCACCAACTTCTGAAAGAAAAGCTTTTTTTCTCGGTTGCTTAGCCTCACCATTTACTCCCCAATACAAAAGATTATCTCTAACATGCTGTTGATAAGTTTCTTCCGAATAAGCCCACACTGCGCTTTCCTTTGGTAAAATTTTTTCACCTGTATATGGATTTGTGATTGGATAATACAAATTAGGTCTCTCATCCCTTGATTTATTACATGTATAAGCAGCAGAATTCCAAGGTCCTCTTGGATCATTATCTGGATTTTTGTAATATGAATTATTCTTTTCTGTTCTAGGCAAAAAATGAGTAGTTAATGATTCTTTATTTTTTGAATACACAAGAATATATTCATGATCTGTACTAAAAAATTTCGCATCTCGAGCTGGTGACACACGTTTATTCCAAATTATATCTTGTATAAAATTATTACTTCCAAATACTTCATTACATACTAATAGCAAATTAGCGTGTTCATTATCATCAATACTGATAAAAATAGCCCCATCATCTGCCAATAATTTTTGTAGCAGCACAAGTCTTGGATACATCATACATAGCCATTTATCATGCCTTGATAAATCCTCTCCTTCTTTACCAACGACTTCCCCGAGCCACTTCCTTATCTTGGGATCATTTACGTTATCGTTATATATCCATCCTTCGTTTCCGGTATTGTAAGGTGGATCTATGTATATACATTTGATTTTTCCCTCATACTGTGGCAAAAGCGATTTTAATGCTTCTAAATTATCACCATGTATAATCATGTTATTGCTGTGAATATCCTCTTTGTGCATACCGCTCTCATCAAAACTATACTTTCTTTCAAGTACTTTATACGGAACATCTTTATGATGATTAATTACTTTGTCTTTTCCTATCCAGTCTAATGTAGGCATATATTGCTCCTTATCTGTAACTACTGTAATTTTTCTATTGTTTCAATTATGTTTTCTGCTATATCCGTCAAAACATATTTGCCTCTTGTTTTTTGCTCTATATAATCTTGCTTTTGCAAAATACTAAACATACTGTTAATCTTCATTTTACTACATTTTAAAGTTGTCGCTATCTCCTGCTGTGTTAATGGAATCACTTTTTCATCCAAAATCACTACTTCATTATCATGCATAAACTTTAAAAGATCATAATAATCATTCAGAAATAATTTGATACCCATGTTTTCTCCCTACATTGCAAATCATAATCTACTTGTAAATTATATCACATTTTTGTGATGTTATAAATATCATTTTTTTGTTATCTATTTATCTTTAACAGCTAAAAGCAGCGGAATTATCTCTCATCTTTATGATTTATCACCAACAAAAAATTACTATGACATATTAAAACAATCCGCTACACCAAAATCTGGCATAGCGGATTTATTTATATACATCTAT
>OGNZ01001341.1_pt1 | contig 10691 bp, 6 predicted proteins | sample 1573601 | NCBI WGS metagenome assembly OGNZ01 (sample SAMEA2582009, study PRJEB24529) | metagenome | biome: Human gut stool | place: China | collected 2011
CAGCACTTTTCTAGAAAATATCAACATCCTCCGACAAACATCTTCGACATGGCACCGCATACTCCGGGAGTTCTGCGTTTTGGAAAGCTTTCAAAAACCAGTAGCCCCGGCTGGGTATAAGAATAAGCAGTGCCGTAAGCAGACGTCGGTACTTAGCGGTCGTATTGTGACCGCTTATGTACCGCTACGCTCTGCGACAGAGCGCGAGCGTGCCGCGTTTCTTATACCCTGCCAAGGGCTACGGGGATTTGATAGCATTTCTTCACTAACTCTCAATTTAATATACAATTTTACAATTTTGTAAATAGTAAACGGTTTGACAGAAGGGGGAGAAACGCTTACAATTCAAGTAGTTATGAGGCTGTGGCACAAAGGAGACGGGCAGGAATGGAGAATCGGCGAGAGGAATTTCTGAAAACAGTATGTCAGATCTATATGGCTGCCGTTCTGGTCGTGTTGCCGCTGTACTATATTCCCGGAAATGGATATGACAAATTGGGCGATAGCAAATATTATTTATATCGCAATATCTCTCTGATCTGTATGGGGATTTGTCTGGCGGTACAGATCATCGCTGTGGTAAGAAGCTGCCGGATGGAAAACAGCAGTAGTTCCGGTATGTATATGAGAAAAACCGGGGGAAAAATAATCAGATGGTGCAGAGAGCATAGTGTTGTGACGGCCGTCTGCTTATATGGATTTTGCGCATTATTGTCTGCCATTTGTAGTTCTTACGGAAGGACCGCCTGGGCCGGAGAACGGGAATGGTACATGGGCGCTGTCACCATCTGCCTGATGGTAGGCGGATTTCTGATGGCAGCGGATTACAGCGGACAATGCATCCGGATTTTATATCTGGGAGAAGCAGCGTCTGTCATAGTGGCACTCATAGGATTGTTCCAAAAATTGGGTTATGATCCTCTGGGACTGCTGAAGGGCTATGTGGTAGGGGACTGGGAATATACACATATGCTCAGTACTTTGGGAAATAATAACTGGCTCAGCGGGTATTACAGTGTGATGCTTCCTCTGTCACTGTCACTTTTTTGTAAGGCTGCGGAAGAGGGGAGAAGAGCTGCTTCCATTTTGCTTGGAGGCGGTAATGTCCTTGTGGTGATGATGTTGTTTTTACAGGGAAGTGACGGCGGTGTGATGGTGGCATGTGTAACACTGTGGATATGCTTTTGGAGCAGTCGTAAAAAAAACGGACTTTGGGAGCCGCTGCTTGTCCTACTGTCCGGAGTCTGCATTGGAATGTTACTGTGGGGAAAGGTGATGCAATCCCTGGGAACCTATGATATTTTATTACAGGATGGTATTGCAAGAAAAATGGCAGTATGGCAGGGATGGTTTCTGCTTGCAGTAGTGTGTCTGTTATTCTGTGGGATACATTATGCTCTTCCGGAAAAGAAAAAGAGGGCGCTACAGATCGGAGCACTGTGCGGTAGTCTGTTGTTGGCTGCGGGTGTGATAATATGGTATATTTTGAAACTGCAGGGCAGCGATTTTGCGGAATGGGGAAATCGCCGGGGAATGTTATGGCAGATGGCATGGCAGGGTTTCTGCCGGGGAGATCTTAAGCAGAAGCTGCTGGGGGCCGGACCGGATTGCTTTGCAGCTTATTTGGAACAGGTGTTACCGGGAGGCACGGTACTATTTGACAAAGGTTATTTTGCCGGTTCGATTTTTACGAATGCACACAATGAATGGCTTACCACGTTGATCAACCTGGGGGTACTGGGAACTGCTGCTTATGCAGCCGTATTTCTTACCGCATTGCGGAAATACCGCAGAAATTCCATGGCGATCATGTTGCTTTTTACTTATGGAATGCATTCCCTGATCAGCTTTCAGCAGGTATTGAATACCCCTTTCTTTTTTCTGTTGCTGGGGGTATGCGAAGCTGAACAGCGCATGAATCAGCAATATAATACAGATACACATGAGGAGTCTATAGAAGTCGGATGAAAAATATTTGGAAAATTTTCACAAAAGATGTCAAACAATTAGTGAAACAGCCTTTTGCACTGATCATAATTATTGGGTTGTGCGTGATCCCATCACTGTATGCCTGGTTTAATATTTTTGCCAACTGGGATCCTTATGCCAATACCGGCGGGATTCCCGTAGCAGTGGTGTCATTGGATCAGGACTATACGTTAAAGGACGGTTCCGTGGTAAATATGGGAGAATCCGTTCTGGAGAGTCTGCATTCTAATACCAGCGTAAAATGGATTTTCCCGGACACAGAGGAAGAAGCAGAAGAGGGTGTGGAAGCAGGAAAATATTATGCTGCTATTGTGATCACCGATAAGTTTACGTACAGTATGTATAATGCATTTTCGGATGATTTCGAGAATCCGGCGCTGATCTATTATCAGAATCAAAAGAGCAATGCCATTGCTACGAAGATCACGGATACGGTAGCGGGAACGCTGCAGAACACCATTAACGAGACATTTATTAAAGTGGCAGCCACTACCATTTTTGAAGAGAGCAATTCCGTATCGGCGCAGGTGCAGGGCGGCAGTTACGTGGATGAATTTCGTGCGGATCTCGCGGAACTAAACGACAATCTGCAAGAATACAGCGCGCTGATCGATTCCTTCCGCGCGGGGAATACCCGACTGGAAGCTGCGATCACCCATGTAAATTATGAAATCCCGGCAATGCAGAAGAAACTGGATGCGACGACTGCCAGCCTGAACCAGAGCAGTCAGAATCTGTCTTCGACCCGGGACACGCTGGCTGATTTCAGCAATAATATTGATACTTCCATGGCGAATATCAACAATTCCCTGGAGAATATGAAAAAGACGCTGGATGCCAGTAAACTGGCGGATGATACGGCGCAGATGACCAAAGATTTGAACAAAGTGGCGAGGGATACCAATACCCTGAACGGACAGGTAAATGATCTGCTGGCAGTACTGTTGCAGCAGAAATTACAGGGCAGCGTCTCCGGAGGGGATGCTTCTGTCTCCGGAGGCAACGCAGGTGCCGGCGGCAATGGAGGAAGTGCGGCTTCTGATGCGGCCATTGAGGCACTGAAGGCAATGCAGAAGGAACTGGATATGATGAACACCGTGGTGGGCAGTGTGCTGGAAGCTACGGATGAGCAGGCGGCGGAGAAGGCAAAAGTCAATGTCAACAATGCCATGAATAACCTGAAGAGCGTTATCGACAGCTGCGAAAATAATGTAAGCAATATGCAGGGCATTTATAAAAATAACCTGGTACCGCAGATGCAGAGAGTGCTGACCAATATGACAGATTCCCTGAATCAGGTGACCGGACTGGTAAATACTCTGAGTAACACGGTGAAAAATGTGGGTGTGGTCATGGAAGGCGTAGGTGACGCAGTGGACGGCACCAGTGAAAGCCTTGGCCAGATTCAGAGCGTGGTAGACAGCATCAGCGACAAACTGACAGACCTGATGGAACAGCTGGAGGGTGCTTCCGAAGAAGAAATGATGGATATTCTGGTGCGTTTCCTGGGCGGTGACCCGGATAGCCTGGGAGCTTATTTTGCATCTCCGGTGACCATGGAGACTGTTGCCATGTATCCTGTGGCCACCTACGGATCCGCTATGACTCCGTTTTATTCTACACTGGCCATCTGGGTAGGGTCTACGATACTGGTGGCACTGGTGAAAGTAAAAGCCTCTCCGAAAGGATTGGAAAATGCACAGAGTTATCAGCTGTATTTCGGCAGATATCTGCTGTTTTTCCTGCTGGCACAGATTCAGGCAGCTATTATCGTAGCGGGAGATCTGTGGCTGCTGAAGGTCAATATTGTGGAGCCGGCATTGTTTTTCCTGGCGGCAAGCTTTACAGCAACTGCATTTTCTCTGTTGATCTATTCGCTGACACTGGCATTCGGAGATGTGGGTAAGGCTGTCTGCGTCATTGTCATGGTATTGCAGATCGCGGGATCCAGCGGCACGTTCCCGATTGAACTGTTGCCGGATACTTATCAGAAAATATATATCTTTTTCCCATTCCCCTATGCCATTACGGCAATGCGTGAGGCGCTGGCGGGAATGTACGGAACGGCCTATATGGAAGCATTGGCAAAGCTGATCCTGTTTATGCTGGAGGGCCTGCTGATCGGCCTGGTGATCCGGATCCCTTTCGTCAAACTGAATCACTTTGTGGAAGAGAGAATGGAAGACACGGAACTCATGTGATGCCTATTCGGAGCCATGTAAACATTGCAAAAGGAAAGCTCCGCAGGAGCGGTTTTGCGAATGAAGTACCGAATAGGCAGAAAGTAAGGCAGAAAATAAGACAGAAAATAAGACAGAAAGTAGGACAGAAAGGAAATTTCATGGAAAGAGACTACGAAGAGATTTTTCAGAAGGTGTTGGACTATGAGCAGACCCTTCATGAAAAAAACAGAAAAAGAATCAAGATCGGTCTGAAGTGCATCTGGATCGTGCCCCTGTTTTTCCTGGCATTGTTGTTCCTGACCGGCAGCAATAAAGTGATCTTCCTGATCCTGTGGATCGTGTCACTGTTCGCCCTGTCGATCTATCTGATCGTTGTGGAATATATGGATCATAACTTGCAGGAAAAGATCATGGAACTAAAGGGGGAAGAGGGAACGATCGAAGCAGTAACCCCTGCGGATTTTGACAGAGCGGCACAGATCATCCGCAAGACCCGGGAAATGATCGGTGAGGGACTGAACTCCCCGGCGGAGACACAGGCAGAAGTGACAGAGAAAAAAGACGAAGCAGAAGAAATAAAAGAGACAGAAGAAATAAAAGAAACAGAAGACGGGGAGGAAGGCGAGTAATATGCGTAACATCTGGAAAATATTTACCACCGACATCCGTCGGATCAGCAATAATGTGGTGGCAGTTGTTATTATTATGGGACTGAGTATTCTCCCGGCACTGTATGCATGGTTCAATATTTTCTCCAACTGGGATCCCTATGAACCTGCAGCTACCAGTCAGCTGAAGGTGGCGGTGGCTTCCGATGATGCCGGGGCGGAGATCATGGGGCTGTCTCTGAACGTGGGAGACAGTGTGCTGGAGGCTTTGGGGGCCAATACCACCATCGGGTGGGTATTCCCGGGGACTACCGAAGAAGCCCTGGAAGGAGTTAAGAACAGTGATTACTATGCGGCATTGATCATTCCGGAGAACTTCACACAGGAGATGTTGGGATTCCTGGACGGAGAAGTGGATCATCCTACCATTTACTATTATGAAAACGAGAAAAAGAACGGTATTGCACCCAAGATTACCGGAAAAGCGAAAAATGCCGTGCAGGAGCAGGTGAATGCCACATTTGTCAGCACCGTGGCAGAAGCTGTCATGAAAGCCGGAAATGGACTGTCCATGGCGAATGCAAGCGGACAGGCCAGTGTGACAGGTTCACTGGATTCCGTACAGGCACAGCTGCAGGATTATGTGGTAATGCTGCAGTCCTTCCAGAGTATTATGAGTTCTGCGGAGATGATCATGGCCACCAGCCGGAATATGCTTCCGGATATGGACAATATACTGGAGAACGGACGAAATACCATGATCGGTATGCAGACCATGATCAATTCCAGCGTAGATGCAGTGGATGTTATGGGGGATATGGTGAGCAGCAGTATGGACATGGTGACGGAAGCGTTGCAATATCTGTCTGTGTTCTCGGATGGGTTGCTGGATCAGATGGGCAGTAACAATATCGGAAGTACTACCGATACCGGACTGGGAATGGCGATCGGTCTGGTACAGGGAATGCAGGCCAACATGGATGTGCTGGGAAGCCTGGTCACCGGACAGGATGCGCAGATTCAGGCGATCAACCAGTCTCTGAAAAATATCGAGGCGGATTTAAAACAGCTGCAGAACAGCAAGGGTCAGGTCGACACGGATGTGAATACGCTGCGGGCACAGATCCGGGAACAGATTCAGATCTGCAATAAGCAGCTGAACAACCTGATGAATGATTACAATAATAATGTCAGACCTTCTTTCCGGAATACCGGGAAATCCATGCAGCAGGCATTTTTAAATGCCGCGGCTATGATGAACGGAACGAATGTGAATATGGATGAGATCTCGGATATTCTGGGAGAATATGAGCAGACCATCCGGGAAGGCAATTTAAGCCTGCAGGATTCCCTGATAATTGCACAGGAACTGCTGGACAAGGTAAGTAAAATAGCGGATAATATAAAACGGATCACCGGGGCGGATTCTTATGAAGATATTCTGAAAGCCATGGCCAGCGATCCGACTTCCGTGGCGGAATTCGTATCATCACCGGTGAAGCTTCAGACGGTACCGGTCTATCCGGTGGAGCACTACGGCTCCGCGGCATCGCCGTTTTACACGATCTTGGCGATCTGGGTGGGAGCGCTGTTTTTAGTGGCTATCATCCATGTGGGTGTGAAACCCATTGATCCCGGAGATCATTACAAAGAATATGAAAGATACTTTGGCAGATATTTGCTGTTTTTCCTCATCGGACAGGCACAGACACTGCTGACGATCCTGGGCAATCTCTACTACATTGAGATCCAGTGCCAGCATAAATTTCTATACTGGCTGGCAGCAGCTGTGGCAAGTGCGGCGTTCAGCTGTTTCATGTATTCCGTGACGTTTGCTTTCGGCAATGTGGGAGAGGCACTGGCCATCGTGGTCATGGTCATTCAGGTAGCGGGAAGCGGAGGAACTTTCCCCATTGAGGCGTTGCCGAAGGTGTTTCAGTGGATCTATCCTTTCCTGCCGTTCCAGTTTGGCATGAAAGCGTTTAAAGAATGTATTGCAGGAATGTACGGTGTGGATTACTGGATCAATGTGGGCAAAATGGTACTGTTCCTGATCATCGCATTATTACTGGGACTGGCACTGGAACCGCCATTCCGGAAGCTGAATCACAGGATCGAGAAGAGCAAAGAAAAGACGGGATTAATGATCTAATGCAGGTGATAAAAATAACATCGGAAAAGAAACATAAAATTGAAACGATCGCTTTATGGATGATTCTCATTCTGAGCACAGCAGTACTTTTCTCGCTGTGTCTCAATGAGGGAATAGACTATGATGAAGCATATAGTTATCGCACTGCCCATGATAATACTATGTTGGGGATCATACGTGTGGTATTGGATGCACATGATACAGATGTGCCGGTATGGTATATGGGGCTGCGGCTGTGGTCATTTCTTGTAGGGGATGGTATTATTGCTTACAAGATGTTTGCACTGTTGGGAACCGTATTATCCATGCTGTTGGGTCCAACGGTGATACGTAAGCAGTGGGGATCGAAAACAGCAGCTCTCTATATGATTTTGGTCAGTTTGTCACCGGCAATGATGAAGATCAGTGTAAACAATCGAATGTATTCCTGGACGGTGTTCGGAGTTACTGTCTGCGGATTGACTGCTTATTTTTTGCGAGAGCACATGAACAGCAGAATTTTATGGATGATATTGTTTTTAACTACTTTTTGTGGTATTTTCAGTCATTACTTCACAGCGTTCAGTTATCTGTTTATTTATCTGTATCTGCTGGTTGTAATCTGGCAACAGGATAGAAAACAGATATGGAAACCTCTTGTGTGTGGTGGATCGGTGGTAATACTTTTCGCAGTATGGCTGATAAGATCGGATTTTTTTCATCTGCTAACATCTGATGGAAATCTGGGAAATCAGGCAAAACTCCGCATTTATGAACTATTTGATTTTATTTTTGGTACGGAAGTGAAATATGCGGCTCGGATGGGAGAGGTTCTTTTTGTTCTGACATTACTCTGCGCTATCCTTTTTTGGAAGCGTCTTGGGAAACGAGACGGTATCTTTGCGGTTATGTGTACCTGTATGTTCCCCATAAGCTATCTGATGGCGGCGCTGTTGGCATTGCATGCTTCACATTTCTTTACCGATCGGCATGTCATGCACAGTATGGGACTTTTTTGGCTGGGAATGGCTATTATTTTATCACGAATCAATTTACAGGAATGGATTGCCTGTGTTTCTTTTACTGTATGGATGGGGGCATCTGCTTACAGGATCTCTTACAACGAGGAATATGATACGATTCCGTATCTGGAAGAGACTAAGGAGTTCATTGCGGAGAATATGGAGCCGGGGGATGTGATCGTGTATGATACCGACTGGCGTTTTGGACAGCTGTTTGGATGTTATATGCCGGATCAGACATTTTACACTATGGAAGAAGTGCCGGACCTGGCAGAATTGGCTGGAAAAAGAGTCTGGTATTTCCAATGCTTTGGTCATTTGTTGGACGAATCCGACAAATATACCGTTACCTATGAGAATATGGGACATTATGGATTCCAGTATATGGACGGAAACACAGATTTTGATATTTTGAAGGTGGAAATCACGGAGGAAACGGGAAATGATTAAATGGATGGAAAGAGGAATCCTGTTGGCAATGATACTTTCCATGCTGTTTGTCTGGCCGTATGGAGGAATCCGTGAAGATAAAAAGGACAGCTCTTTAAGTGAGGACTATGGATATACAGAACCCTTACAGGTAGGAGAATATGCTTCACAGTACTTTATTGCAGAGACGGATTTTTTGAAAACACTGGAGATCGCGGTGAACTATAATGAAGAGGAAGCTCGAAACGGACTTCTGGGTCTGGAGATTTGGAAAGAGGATCAGAAGATATATGAGGGAGTGATCCCTTATGATGCCATGGAATCGGCAACTTTTTTCCCGGCAGTTATCGAGACCTGGCTGAAAAGGGGCGCTGTATATGAATACCGGATCGTGAATCAAAGTATTTCCGAGAATCTGCCGCAGGTAGTATATACTACTACAGAAAAGGCACATGTGTTGGAAAATCAACAGTTGGTTGTACATGGAACAATTGTGAACGGACAGGCATTAAATCGTTATACCTGGAGAAAAAAGCTGGATGTGGTCAGCGTGTTGGAAATTGACAGTTTTATTGCTATATTGGCTGCAATGATATATGCTGTATTGGAACAATGGAAAGGAAAAAAGAAACAATGAAGTGGGTGAAATTCAGAATAAAGACCGTGACAGATGCGGAAGATATTATTATCAGTACCCTGTATGATCTGGGACTGGAGGGTGCACAGATCGAGGACAAGGTGCCTCTGACTGCGATGGAGAAGGAGCAGATGTTCGTGGACATCCTGCCGGACGGACCGGAGGATGATGGCATTGCATACTTAAGCTTTTTCGTAGAGGAAAAAGAAGACGGCAGTCTGGAAGTAGCTGGTGAGAAGACTACCACCGATGCAGTGCTTGCCGATGTGAAGCAGGAATTGGAAGATTTACGTCAGTTTATGGATATTGGAGAAGGTTCCGTCGTCGTGGATGAGACGGAGGACATTGACTGGATCAATAACTGGAAGCAGTATTTCCATCAGTTCTATATTGATGACATCCTGGTCATCCCTTCCTGGGAAAATATCAAGCCTGATGATACCGATAAAATGGTGCTCCATATCGATCCCGGCACGGCGTTCGGTACCGGGATGCATGAGACTACACAGCTGTGTATCCGTCAGCTGCGCAAATTCATTACCCCCGAGACAGAGATTCTGGACGTAGGAACCGGCAGTGGTATTCTGGCAATTTTATCTCTGATGTTCGGCGCAAAACATGCTGTGGGAACCGACTTGGATATCTGTGCAGTGGAAGCTGTGGCACAGAACTGTGAAGTGAATGGCATTGATCCGGCACAGTTCGACATGATGATCGGCAACATCATTACCGATAAAGAAGTACAGGACAAAGTGGGGTATGAGTGCTATGATATCGTGGTAGCCAATATCCTGGCAGATGTGCTGGTGCCACTGACTCCCGTGATCGTACATCAATTGAAAAAGGGCGGTATCTACATTACCTCCGGAATTATTGATGACAAGGAGCAGACTGTGGTAGAGGCAGTGAAGGCAGCGGGCCTGGAAGTACTGGAAGTCACTTATCAGGGCGAATGGGTCAGTGTGACCGCAAGGAAGAACTAGAAGTCGGAAGCGGGAGTGTTTATGTATCAGTTTTTTGCAGAACCGTAGCAGATCGATGTGGCGGGCAAAAGCGTTATCATAAGGGGGCAAGATGTGAATCATATCAAAAATGTACTGCGTATGCGTCCCGGTGAGGAAGTGGCGGTCAGCAACGGAATCGACGGCAGGGAATACCGTTGCGGGATCCTGGCGTTGGAGGAAGACTGTGTTCGTCTGGAACTACGTTTTATCAAGGAAGATGGTGTGGAGCTTCCCGCAAAGATCTACCTGTTCCAGGGGCTGCCCAAGGCGGATAAAATGGAACTCATTATTCAAAAAGCAGTGGAACTGGGAGCTTTTCAGGTGATTCCTGTAGCAATGAAACGCTGCGTGGTGAAATTGGATGAGAAAAAAGCGGACAGCAAAATAAAGCGCTGGCAGGGAATTGCGGAAGCAGCCGCCAAGCAGAGCAAACGAGGTGTGATCCCGACGGTGGCACCTGTAATGAGCTATGCACAGGCAGTGAAAATGGCATCAGAAATGGATCTGAAGCTGGTGCCCTACGAACTGGCAGAGGGGATGGAACAGACGAAACAGCTGATCGAAAGTGTAAAGCCGGGTCAGCGGATCGCTATTTTCATCGGTCCGGAGGGCGGCTTCGATCCGGAGGAGATCCGTACTGCCACAGAGGCCGCAATACAGCCTATTACGCTGGGCAAGAGGATCCTTC
>OGNZ01001344.1_pt1 | contig 10676 bp, 10 predicted proteins | sample 1573601 | NCBI WGS metagenome assembly OGNZ01 (sample SAMEA2582009, study PRJEB24529) | metagenome | biome: Human gut stool | place: China | collected 2011
CGGACAGTGCAGTCGACTGCCGGGGAGAGAATTTCCGCAGAGAGTTTTTACGGACACTGAATGTTGTGGCTAACGGCAGAATGCCGTCATTCAATGAGGAGAAGAAAATTTCCGAAGAGAAGGGCACAGTCAGGGAGATGATGAAGATCATCAATCATCACCCGGTCAGTGTGGGCGGCAACAAAGTGGTGGCAATTGCAAGCTCCACGGGAGGTCCGAAATCTCTGCAATCGGTGATCCCTCTGTTACCGGCCGATCTGGATGCACCGGTACTGGTAGTACAGCATATGCCGGCAGGATTCACAGCATCTCTTGCAGAGAGACTGGATAATTTAAGCCAGATTCATGTAAAAGAGGCAGCAGAGGGGGAAGAACTGAAAAAGGGCTGGGTCTATATCGCCATGGGAGGAAAGCACCTCCATGTGGTAACCTCACCGGCCGGACGTCATACACTGCATTTATCGGAAGAACCTTACAGGGAAGGAGTCAGACCCTGTGCCAATTATATGTACGAATCCCTGCAGGACAGCCGCTTTGATACGGTTGTATGTGCAGTTATGACCGGAATGGGTGCGGACGGAACGGAAGGGATCGGTAAATTGAGAACTTCCAGGAAAACATACGTGATCGCACAGGATCAGGAGACAAGCATTGTATTTGGAATGCCCAAGAGTATTATTGCAGCAGGACTGGCAGATCAGGTGGTACCGTTAGACCAGATCGCCCAGGAAATCATACTGCATGTAGGAGTAAATTAAGTAATATATGCCGTTTCCGGCAATGCTGTGATCGGCAGAATGGAGGAAAAGATGGACGTAAGCCAATATCTTGAAATTTTTCTGGATGAAACAAATGAACATCTGCAGAACCTGAATACACAGATTCTGGAACTGGAGTCAGATCCCGAGAATATGGATAATATCAATGAAATATTCCGTGCGGCACATTCCCTGAAGGGTATGGCGGGAACCATGGGCTATAAGCGGATGCAGAATCTGACCCATGATATGGAAAATGTATTTTCGGAAGTGCGTAACGGCAATATTAAGGTGACACCGGAAATGATCGACGTACTGTTCCAGTGCCTGGACGCTCTGGAGGAGTATAAAAACAACATTCAGGAGACCTCCGATGAGGGAACCAATGACAATGAAAATCTGATCAAAGCCCTGAATGATATTTTGAACGCTAACAAGACCGGACAGGAGCAGCCCGCAAAGGAAGAAAAAGCAACAGCACCCGCAGCGGAGAGCACCGGAACAGGTGCGGAAAAATGGAATGGCATTGCGTTTGATGACAGCCAGATCCGCGTGATCAAAGAAGCTATGAAACAGGGCAAAAATGTATACGGTATTAATGTTGTGGTACAGGACAGCTGTATCCTGAAGGCGGCAAGAGCTTTCCTGGTGTTCAAGGCTGTGGAGGAAAAAGGAGAGATCATCGTCTCCGTACCCAGCGCACAGGATGTGGAAGACGAAAAGTTCGATAAAGATTTCACTCTGATCGTTTTGTCCGATTATTCTCTGGATGATGTGATCAAGGCAGCGGAAAGCGTATCCGAGATCGCACAGGTGACCGGTGCGGTTCTGGAACTGGAGAAGACCAAGAATTATCATTCCGAAGAGGAGACACAGGAACCCGCACAGGAGAAAAAAGAAGAAGTAGCCGAGACAAAGACTGAAACGAGAAAAGAAGAGAAGAAGCCTGCGGCTGCTAAAGCTCCGGAGAAAAAACAGGTGAGCAAGCCTGTGGTCAACCGTACTGTACGTGTAGACATCGAGAAACTGGATTCTCTGATGAATCTCGTAAGTGAGCTGATCATTGCCAAAAACTCTCTGGTAGCTGCTTCCAGCAATGACCATGGCAACAATACGGCATTCAATGAGCAGATCGAATATCTGGAAAATGTGACAACCAATCTGCATGAATCCGTAATGAAGGTACGAATGGTACCTATCGAAAGCGTTGTAGTGAAGTTCCCCAGAATGATCCGTGATCTGTCCAAGAAGCTGGACAAGAAGATGGAATTGTACATGACAGGTGAAGATACAGAACTTGACCGTACCGTAGTCGATCAGATCGGTGACCCGCTGCAGCATCTGCTTCGTAATTCCGCGGATCACGGACTTGAAGACAACGCAACCCGTATTGCAAAGGGCAAGCCGGAAGTCGGAAGCATTTTCCTCAACGCATTCCAGGAAGGCAACAATGTCATCATCCAGGTTGGCGATGACGGTAACGGAATCGACGTGGAGGCTGTGCGCAACAAGGCAATCGAGCGCGGTGTCATCACTGAGGAGCAGGCTGAGACAATGAGCCAGAAAGAGATCATCAATCTGCTGTTTCTGCCGAGCTTTTCCATGGCGAAGAAGATTACCGATATTTCCGGACGTGGTGTTGGACTTGACGTTGTAAAATCCAATATCGAAGCACTTGGTGGTGACGTTGAGGTTCGTACAAAACTTGGCGAGGGAACAACCTTTATTGTTCGTTTACCACTGACACTTGCAATTATCCAGGCATTGATGGTTGAGATCCGCGATGAAAAATATGCGATCGCACTTGGATCGATTGCGAATATAGAGAGCATTCCGGTAAATGAGATCAAATATGTTCAGGCTCAGGAAGTAATCCATCTTCGTGGTGCCGTTATTCCACTGATTCGTCTTGATCAGGTTCTGGATATGGAAGAAAAGCAGGAAGAGCCGGAGAATCTTACTGTTGTTATCGTTAAGAAAGGTGACAGCCTTGCAGGTCTTGTTGTAGATAATCTGATTGGACAGCAGGAGATCGTTATCAAATCTCTTGGAAAATATATTACCAACAATAAGATTATCAGTGGCGCAACCATTCTTGGCGATGGTGAAGTTGCATTAATCCTTGACGTTAATACATTGATGTAATGGAGGAGACGAATATGGAGAAAAATATAGATATCGCTGAAAACGATGCAAAACAGTATATTGTTGTAAAAATCGGCAGCGAACAGTACGGAATTGATATCAGCTATATTGACAATATTGTGCGCATGCAGAAAATTACACGTGTTCCTAAAATCCAGACATACTTTAAGGGCGTTATCAATCTTCGTGGTGAGATTGTACCTGTTATGAGTGTGCGTAAAAAAATGAATCTGGATGATGATGTAATCACAAATGCCAGCAGAATTATTATTTTGAAGCTTGAGGAAAAAGGAACCATCGGAATCATTGTAGATGAAGTAAAAGAAGTTGTTACTTTAGGTACAGATGAGATTGATAAAGCAAGCGGAAGCAAAGACGGAAAAGCAATGTTTATCAATGGTGTTGGTAAGCATGGGGACGAACTGATTTCTTTATTTGAGATCAGTGCGATTGTAGAAGAAAAAGAAAATGCGTAATTCCATAAAGTGAGACCTTTCCTATAAGGTCTCACTGTGTTTATTATGCAAAAACAGATGGAGAAAATAAATGGCAAAGTATACGTTAGATGAAGTAAATGATATGTACGTGGACGTGCTTAAGGAGATTGGAAATGTCGGCTCTGGTAATGCAGCGACCGCAATCGCAAATATGGTCGGCACCCGCATTGACATGAAAGTTCCAAATGTAAAATTGATGGACGTAGGAAAATTAGGAAGTGCGATCGGACCGGAAGAAGAGACGGTGATTGGTATTTTTCTTGAGGTATCGCATGATATTGATGGAAGCATGATGTTCTTACTGGATTTAGAATCGGGACATTATCTTGCGGATAAGCTTTTAATGAAGGAAAATGTGGTTCATGAGCAGATGGAAGTTTTTGATGAAATGGAACTTTCCGCATTGAAAGAGGTGGGGAATATTATTACAGCGTCCTACCTTTCAGCACTGGCTTCCATGACAAATTTAACGATTTTACCATCTGTTCCGTATATCTGTGTGGCGGCTGCTATTCTGAGTGTTCCGGCCATTGAGTTTGGCCTGGTTGGTGACCGGGCATTATTGATCGAAACAGAGATTTGTGCAGATGTGGCAATCAGAGGTTATTTTATTCTGATGCCGGAACAGGAATCTTATTACAAAATATTGTCAGCACTTGGATTGTCACTATAAGGAGTTTGTATGGGGAATATCATTAAAGTTGGAATGGCGGATTTGAATGTATGTAAAGCTCCTGACGGACTCACAACACTTGGACTTGGATCCTGTATTGGCCTGACACTCTATGATCCGGTTACAAAGATTGGCGGCATGGTACATTATATGCTTCCAGACAGCACAAAAGTGAGCAACAATTCAAATAAGGCAAAATTCGCAGATACAGGAATTGAAGAATTATTAAAAAAAGTCATTGCTGCAGGGGCAAGTAAGACAAGGCTTGTTGCCAAGATTGCTGGCGGTGCGAAGATGTTTGAGGTCAGTGGTTTATCAGATGTCGGAAATATCGGCGCGAGAAATGCAGAAGCAGCAAAGAAGATTTTAAAAGAAAAAGGAATCCGGCTAGTTGCCGAAGATACCGGATTAAACTATGGACGTACGGTTGAGTTACATTGTGATACCGGAGAATTCTTGATAAAATCAGTAGGAAAGCCAATTAAAACTATTTAAAAAGTCGTTAAAAACGTTTTTAGTGGAGAGATTATGAAAACAAAAGGCATACCGGCAGTTGTGATGCTGCTTGCAGGGTTTGTCACATGCATCATTGGAATTGTACAACATATGGAAACGGATGTTTTTATCAAAACATTGCTTGCAGTTTTAATTATTTTTTATGTGTTAGGATGCATTGTGAAACTGGTTCTTGACAAAAACTTTAAAGAAATGGATGAACCTGAAGAAAAACAGGAAGAGTCCGAAGAAGAACAGACACAGGAACAGTCAGACTCGGACGGGGAGAAGAAGAGTGAATAACTTGAACCTGGGGGCTTCATATGAAAACGGTAGATAGAGAGAAACTCTGGGAAGAATATCAGAAAAAAAAGACACCGGAGTTAAGAGAAAAACTAATAATAGAATATTCACCGCTTGTCAAGCTTGTTGCCGGAAGATTGAGCATGTATCTCGGATATAATGTGGAATATGATGATCTTGTAAGTTATGGCATCTTTGGTTTGATCGATGCAATCGATAAATTTGATCTCGGAAAAGAAGTTAAGTTTGAAACATATGCGAGTCTGCGAATACGTGGAACGATATTAGATCAGATTCGCAAAATGGACTGGATTCCAAGAACCGTCAGACAGAAACAGAAAAAAATCGATGAGGCGATCAAACAGGTTGAAATGCGTACCGGAAAAAATGCTTCAGATGAGGAAATCGCGCAGGAATTAGGACTCTCAGAAGACGAACTTACCACATGGCAGTCGCAGCTTAAAGTCACGAATGTCGTCTCCTTAAACGAGTATCTTGAGCAGGGCGCGGAACCGGTGATGGATGCGCGGAGAAATTCCCATTTTATCCAGCCGGAAGATAAGATTGAAGAAGAAGAACTGAAACAGAAACTGGAAGAATCCTTAGAGGTTCTGACAGAGAAGGAACGTAAAGTGATTCTTTTATATTATTATGAAGATTTGACACTAAAGGAAATCAGCAGCATTCTTGAAGTATCGGAATCGAGAATTTCCCAGCTTCATACGAAGGCTCTTTTGAAAATGCGCAAAAAGCTTGGAAATTATCTTGGAATTCTCATAGACAGAGAGTAGAGGTGATCATTATGTCCATCAGACCAGTTGATTTTAACGGAATGATACAACGCACGCAGGATGTGAGTACTTTAAAACAGAATGAAGACAACAGACCTGTGGTGGAACAGCAGACGATTTTTTCACAGGAAATGAAAAAAGTGGAGCAGAATCTCCATCAGGTGGTTCATGCCCAGGAAAAAGAGAATGCCGGTTATCGTTACGATGCCAAAGAAAAGGGAAATGGGCATTATGAAAAGGAAGAACGGAAGAAAAAAGACAAGAAGCAGCAAAAGGCTGACAATGTTTATTTGAAGGGACAGACTTCCGGATTTGATATCAAGGTATAAGGAGCAGAAACATGACGACGATTGAAATTATTTTACTTCTGGTTGGATGTGTTTTTATGATTGGAAGTTTTTTCATCAGCGAAAAATTATCCTCTTCAGAGTTGAATAAGATCGCAGAATTAAGTGAAGATGAATTAAAAAAGATTATTGAACGTGAAGTGAATAATGCCGGCACACAGATGGATGATGTGATCGAACAGAAAATCGAAGAAGCCGGTGAACAGGCAGAGCGTGCAATGGAAAAAGAGTCTAATGAACAGATCATGCAGATTCATGAGTACTCTGAAACAGTTATGGAATCCATGAAGAAAACACATGATGAGATCATGTTTCTTTACAGTATGTTAAATGACAAACATACCGAGATGACATCTATGACAGGAGATTTACAGCGTCTGGCTGCAGATATCCGAAATTTACAGGAAAATATGTCCGCGAAAGCAGGCACTTCAATCAGAAAACCAGTTGCAGAATCCCATGTTGCGCAACAACCTGTCATGAAGCAGAATGCAGTTGTACAACCGATGACAGAGACGATAGATGTACAGCCGGAACCTGAAGTTCAGGTGAATCGTTTCCAAGAGATTCAGGAACCTGAACAGAAAACAGAAAAATCGGAAACAGCGGATGCACAGGGCATGTCAAATGATATGATTTTAAAACTTTATGAGCAGGGACTGAGCAAAGTCGAGATTGCAAAACAATTGGGACGTGGACTTGGCGAAGTGAATTTAGTGATCGAATTGTATAAAGGGGACGAAAATCTGTGAAATTAAAATATTATTTAAGAGGTCTTGGCATTGGAATTATTGTCACAACGATTCTTCTGATGATTGCATTTGCGCTGCATAAACCTACAATGTCAGATGCGGATATTATTGCCAGAGCAAAACAGCTTGGAATGGTCATGCCGGAGGATGAAGAACCTTTGCAGGACACTGAGACAACAGAGAGCACGGAAGTGACAGCAGTTCCTGAGACGGAAACTGCACAAATTGAGGAACAGACGACAGAGGTTGCTGCAAATATAGAAGAACCGGTGACTGCAGAGGAAACAGAGAATCCGGAATCGGAGATGACAGATACAGAAGTGGCAACAGAAGTATCATCAGAGGCAAATGAGGAAAACAACACAGCCGTGAATGCAGCGCCGTATACATTGGTTGTAAACAGAGGAGATGTGTGCAGAATTGTCTGTGAAAATCTTCAGGCAAACGGAGTTGTGGACGATGCGGAGGCATTCCGCAAGTTCCTTGGACAGAAGGGCTTTGCATCTTCCATCAGTGTGGGAAGTTACTCCATTCCTTATGGATTAGATTATGAGGAAATCTATCAGATTTTAAAACTTGGTCCTCAATAGAAAAAATGCTTGCATACAGGAAAAGCCTGTGCTATAATCTACAAGGCTCAACTTGGAAGAAAAGAATCTTCCGGGAAAAATCACATGTGCTGACTTACAGACCGGTGCCAGATTTGGTTGTCTGCAAGAATGATACACATGGAAGAAAACAAAACCATGGAGGTAAAAAAATGAGTGTTATTTCAATGAAACAGTTATTAGAAGCAGGTGTTCATTTCGGACATCAGACAAGAAGATGGAATCCTAAAATGGCTCCATACATCTACACAGAGAGAAATGGTATCTATATCATCGACTTACAGAAATCTGTAGGTAAAGTAGATGAAGCTTACAAAGCTATGTCTGATATCGCTGCTGAAGGTGGTACAATCCTTTTCGTAGGAACAAAGAAACAGGCTCAGGATGCTATCAAATCTGAAGCAGAGCGTTGTGGAATGTTCTATGTAAACGAGAGATGGTTAGGTGGTATGTTAACAAACTTCAAGACTATCCAGAGCCGTATCGCAAGATTAAAAGAGATTGAGACAATGGCAGCTGATGGTACTTTCGAAGTATTACCTAAGAAAGAAGTTATCGCTCTTAAGAAAGAATGGGAGAAATTAGAGAAAAACCTTGGTGGTATCAAGGAAATGAAGAAAATCCCAGATGCTATCTTTATCGTAGATCCTAAGAAAGAGAGAATCTGTGTTCAGGAAGCTCATACATTAGGAATCACATTAATCGGTATTGCTGATACAAACTGCGATCCAGAAGAATTAGATTATGTAATTCCTGGTAACGATGATGCTATCAGAGCCGTAAAATTAATCGTTTCTAAAATGGCAGACGCTGTTATTGAAGCAAATCAGGGTGCAGAAGCTTTAGAAGAAGTAGCTGAAGAAGTTGCTGTTGAGGAAGAAGCAGAAGCATAAGAAGGACCTACAATATGCTGTCTGGTTAACCAGACAGCATATTTTTTAAAAACATTTATTCATATTGGAGGATACGAAAATGGCTATTACAGCGGCTATGGTAAAAGAACTGCGTGAATTAACAGGCGCAGGAATGATGGATTGTAAAAAAGCTTTAGGCGAGACAGACGGAAATATGGACGAGGCTGTTGAGTACTTAAGAAAAAATGGACAGGCAAAAGCTGAGAAGAAAGCAAGCAGAATTGCTGCAGAAGGTCTTTGTACAGTAGTTGTAAAAGATGACAAGACAGCAGCTGTTGTCGAAGTTAACTCTGAGACAGACTTTGTTGCTAAAAACGAGACATTCCAGCAGTTCGTAAAAGCTGTTGCAGAGCAGGCTGTTGAGTCTGATGCAGCTGATATGGATGCATTCATGGAAGAAAAATGGAATGAGGATCCATCTAAGACTGTAAAAGATGCTTTAGTAGAGAAAGTTGCAGTGATCGGTGAGAACCTTAAAATCCGTAGATTTGAGAAAGTTGTTGCTACAAACGGATGTGTTGTATCTTACGTACACGGTGGCGGTAGAATCGGTGTTATCGTTGAGGCTGAAACAGCAGTTGTAAACGATGCTGTAAAAGAAGCTTTAACAAACCTTGCAATGCAGATTGCAGCTTTAAATCCAAAATATGTTTCCAGAGATGAGATCAGCGAAGAATATATCGCACATGAGAAAGAGATTCTCTTAGCTCAGATCATGAACGATCCAAAAGAGTCCCAGAAACCGGAGAAAGTGATCAATGGTATGATCGAAGGACGTGTAAGCAAAGAATTAAAAGAAATCTGCTTAGTAGATCAGGTTTATGTAAAAGCTGAAGATGGAAAACAGACTGTTGCTAAATATTTAGACGAAGTTTCCAAAGCAGTTGGTACACCTGTAAGCGTTAAGAGATTTGTTCGTTTCGAGACTGGTGAAGGAATCGAAAAGAAACAGGAAGACTTTGCAGCTGAAGTTGCAGCACAGATGAACGCATAATAAAATCTGATTTTGAAAGGTCCTGAAGCCGATTATTTTTTCAGGGCATTTTTTGTCGGTAATTTATAAAAATGGCTGTAAAATATTGTTGAAAAAACCTTGCTAAATATTGGAAAGTATCTTATCATGGTATTAATAGAAAAGTTAACATAAGTATTACAAACGTAGGACTGTTGTTACACAGACCAGAAAATAAGAAGGAGTGTTATAGTCATGGAAGCAAAAGAAAAAGTATCATTTATCCACTCCATCGCAACAAAGATCATGTTAATGGTGGTTGTGATGGTGGCTTTATCGCTTATGGCGTGTATTTCTATCGCAAATGTAAGGGCTTCGGCGACAGTCAACAATGTCAACGAGAATTTTATTTTGAGCCTTACGGAATCAGCGGCAAAAACATTGGACAAGATTCCGGCAGAGGTAGATTTTTCCACCCAGTGTGCAGCTGTCATGCAGGATATGCGCATGGAGGGTGTGTCGTCTGCCTATGGATATCTTGTAGATTCTGACGGCACGATGCTTTATCATCCGACTGCAGATAAAATTGGAAAATCTGTGGAAAATGAGGTTGTAAAGGGCGTTGTGAGCCAGCTTCAATCAGGCAATATCCCACAGGATGCGGTTGTAACCTATAATTTTAACGGAACAGTCAAATATGCTGCATATGCACTGACCTCTGACCACAAGATTGTTGTGATGTCTGCAGATAAAGGTGAGATCATGGAACCAATCACCAATATGGTAAGGTTAATGCAGATTACTATGGGTGTCTGTCTGATCATCTGCTGTCTGGCTGCATTGGTTTTGACAAACATGATCACAAAACCAATTCACCAGCTGACTTATATTATTACGAGAACAGCTAATTTTGACTTTACCCATAATGCTAACAGCAGAAGATTATACAGCAGAAAAGATGAGATTGGGATTATGGCAGCTGAAATGCATATTATGCGCAAAAATCTGCGTGATATGGTTGCCAGTATCCAGGATGCAGGACAGAAGATCAATGAGAATGTGTCTGAGTTAAATGAGGTTACGGATACGGTGAACCAGATGTGTTCCGATAACTCGGCAACCAGCCAGCAGCTTGCTGCCGGTATGCAGGAGACAGCAGCGACAACTGTCACAATCAATGAGAATGTGTCCCAGATCAAGGGAGAAGCTGAAACTATCAATACCATGGCAGAGGAAGGTGCAAAGAATTCAGAAACTGTTATGGATCGTGCTTTACAGCTTCGTACCAAGACTGTCACCGCAAGCAATAAGACAATGGAGATTTATAATTCTGTCAAGGAGAAAGCTGAAAAAGCAATTGAAGGCTCCAAAGCAGTTGAGAAGATCAATGAACTGACAGGAACTATCATGGAGATTTCTTCCCAGAAAGGTATTCTGGGTT
>OGNZ01001345.1_pt1 | contig 10673 bp, 8 predicted proteins | sample 1573601 | NCBI WGS metagenome assembly OGNZ01 (sample SAMEA2582009, study PRJEB24529) | metagenome | biome: Human gut stool | place: China | collected 2011
TGGGTCGCCATTACCAAGAAAGGAGACGGTAATCTGTATGTATTTTCGCTGATTGTCACCTGGCGTTCCTGCATTGCTTCCAGAAGGGCACTCTGCACCTTTGCCGGAGCACGGTTGATTTCATCCGCCAATACAAAATTAGCGAAGACTGGACCTTGTTTGACTTGGAATTCTTCGCTTTTCTGACTATAGATCATTGTACCGATCACGTCGGCCGGCAGCAAGTCCGGCGTAAACTGAATCCGGTGGAATTGCGCATCCAGCGACTGCGCCAGAGAACGGGCAAGCGTGGTTTTCCCGGTACCGGGAATATCATTTAACAGCACATGGCCGCCGCAGAGCAGCGCCGCCAGAACTTTATCAATCACAGCTTCTTTTCCGTAAATCTGCTGCGACACAGACTGCCGCAGTGCCGCTGTTATCGTTTGAATCTGAGACATTGCAAATCAAGCCTTTCTGTAAGAAGAACCAGGCACGGTGCCGGCTCTTCAAAATGGTTCTTCTATTATAGTATAGCATATTTTCCAGGGTCTGTCCAGAAAAAATCCCCCCTTCCATCCGAAAGGGGGATTGCATGTGTCACTTAAAAAGTCAAATGCTTATTCTGATGCAGCATCCGCGTCTGCAAACTGGCTCTGGTACAGCTTCGCATAGAATCCATTCTGCTTTAACAACGTCTCGTGATTTCCCTGCTCAATGATGCTTCCATCCTTCATGACCAGAATGATGTCCGCCTCGCGGATCGTCGAGAGACGGTGTGCCACGATAAAACTGGTGCGTCCCTGCATCATCTTTGCAAACGCATTCTGAATCTTGATCTCAGTACGCGTATCAATCGAGGATGTCGCCTCATCAAGAATCAGCATCGGAGGCAGGCACAGCATGACTCTGGTGATACACAGAAGCTGTTTCTGTCCCTGCGATACATTGCTTGCATCCTCGTTTAATTCCATCTGGTAACCACCCGGCAGCGTCTTGATGAAATGATCTGCTCTCGCTGCCTTCGCTGCCGCGATCACTTCCTCATCCGTTGCGTCAAGCCGGCCGTACCGGATATTTTCCATGATTGTTCCCTTGAACAGCCAGGTATCCTGCAATACCATTCCGAATGCATCACGCAGTTCCCTGCGGTTGAAATCCTTGATATTATGTCCATCAAGACAGATTGCTCCGCTGTTTACATCATAGAAACGCATAAGCAGTTTTACCATCGTCGTTTTTCCGGCTCCGGTTGGTCCTACGATTGCGATTTTCTGTCCCGGTTTTACGCTGGCACTGAAATCATTGATGATGATCTGCTCTGGATTGTATCCAAAATGGACATGATCAAATGTCACTGCACCTGTAATTTTCGAAACATCCGCCGGATGTTCTACAATCTGCTCTTCTTCCTCTTCCTCCAAAAACTCAAATACACGCTCGGATGCTGCAGACATAGACTGTACCTGATTGATCACCTGCGCGATCTGCTGGATCGGCTGTGTGAAGTTTTTCACATACTGGATGAACGCCTGGATATCACCGATTGTGATCGTGCCACGGATTGCAAGCAGTCCACCTGTCAGGGCAACACAGGCATAACCTAAGTTTCCGACAAACATCATGATTGGCTGCATCATACCGGACAAAAACTGTGATTTCCATGCGGAATCATAGAGAATATCATTCGTTTTCTCAAACTCTTCAATCGTATCTTTCTCGCGGTTAAATGCCTTGATGACAAGGTGACCACCGTATACCTCTTCCACCTGTCCATTGATGTGTCCTAAATACTCCTGCTGCGCACGGAAATATTTCTGCGATTTTTTTGTCACAAATCCAATCAGTCCCATGGAGATCGGTAAGATCACAAGTGCAATAAGTGTCATAAGCGGTGAAATACTGAGCATCATCACAAGCACGCCGATCAGTGTTGCAACGGATGTAATGATTGTGGTAATACTCTGGTTCAGTCCCTGTCCCAACGTATCTACATCGTTGGTGATACGGGACAATACCTCGCCGTAAGTACGGCTCTCGAAGTATTTCATCGGCATGCGGTTGATTTTTTCTGAGATTTCTTTTCTGAGCTGGTAGCACACTTTCTGTGTGATCCCGGTCATGATCCATCCCTGGATAAAGTTGAAAACCGCACTGCACAGATACAGACCAAGCACAAACAAAAGAATGCTTCCAATCTTTCCAAAATCAATGCTTCCGGTTCCCTGAATTTTCGCCATCAGACCTTCCGATAATGCAGTGGTCGCTTTTCCTAAAATTTTCGGTCCTGCAACATTAAATATGGTAGAACATGCTGCAAAAAACATGACAACAAAAATTGCAGCTTTGTATTTTCCGATATAGCTCATCAGCTTTTTGATGGATTTTTTGAAGTCCTTCGGTTTCTCGCCCGGCTGCAGGCCCTGTCCCATCGGTCCTCTTCTCCGTGGCTGATGTGTTTTAACTTCCTGTTCTCTACTCATTCAAAGCCACCTCACTTTCCTCAAGTCCAAGTTCTTTCGCGGATAACTGTGATTTTGCAATCTGCCGGTAAACTTCGCATGATTTTAACAGTTCTTCATGTGTACCCTTGCCGACAATTTTTCCGTCATCGAGCACTAAAATCTGCTCTGCATGTAAAATGGTACTGATACGCTGTGCCACGATGATCACAGTACTGTCTTTTACATTCTCAGCAAGCGCTTTTCGCAGCGCCGCATCAGTCTTTAGATCGAGCGCAGAGAAACTGTCATCGAAAATAAAGATTTTCGGATCTTTTGCAATCGCCCTTGCAATCGCAAGACGCTGTTTTTGTCCACCGGAAACATTGCTTCCGCCCTGTGCGATCGCACTCTCATACTTGTCATCCTTCGCCTCAATAAACTCTGTTGCCTGTGCAATCTCTGCTGCTTTCTTAATCTCCTCGTCTGTCGCATCATCTTTTCCAAAACGAAGATTCGAAGCGATCGTTCCGGAAAATAATACACCTTTCTGTGGAACGAAACCGATCTCGTCACGAAGATCAGACATCGTAATGTTTCGGATATCTTTTCCGTCGAGTGTGATACTTCCGTCTGTCACATCATATAAACGCGGGATCAGATTGACCAGTGTGGATTTGCCACATCCGGTGCTTCCAATGATCGCAGTGATCTGTCCCGGTTCTGCTGTAAAATCAATGTCATGAAGCACATCTTCCTCCGCACCCGGATATTTGAAATTCACATGGGAGAATTTCACAACTCCATTGTGTGTTGTCACTTTTTCCGGCTCTTTTGCGTCATGGATCGAGGATTCTGTCTGAATGACCTCATCAATACGGTCTGCTGCAACGGCTGCACGAGGAAGCATGATCGACATCATCGTGAGCATTAAGAATGACATAACGATCATCATCGAATAAGTGATAAACGCTGTCATTGCGCCGACCTGCATCGTTCCTGCATCAATTTTGTGGGCACCCACCCAAACGATACCAACGGAAAGAACATTCATGATCATCATCATTCCCGGCATCATAAAAGTCATGACACGGTTGGTAAACAGCATTGTTTTTGTCAGGTCTTTGTTTGCCACATCAAAACGTTCTTCCTCTTTTTTCTCCCTGCCGAAAGCACGGATGACCGAAAGACCGGTCAGAATCTCTCTGGATACCAGATTGATATTATCCACCAGCTTCTGCATCAACTGGAACTTTGGCATGGCAACTGCCATCAGCACCATCACATAACCAAGGATCACAAGGATCGCAAGGACAATGATCCATCCCATTCCGGCTCCGGTCTGCCCGACTTTTAACACACCGCCAATGCCTAAGATCGGTGCATACGCTACCATACGAAGCAGCATAACCGAAACCATCTGGATCTGCTGGATATCATTCGTGCTTCTTGTAATCAGGGAAGCTGTGGAAAATTTATCCATCTCCGCATTAGAAAATCCAACAACCTGTTTAAATACTTTCTCTCTTAATGTTCTTCCGATGCCTGCACCGACACGGGAGGCAAAGAAGCCCACTAAAACCGTCACGATTCCGATCATCAGCGCCATGCCGACCATTTTCAGTCCGGCTGTGACAAGATAACTTTTCTGAATCTTTTCCACGTCAATTCCTGCCGCTTTATCGCAGGATACCGCATAGGCTGCGCCCATGGATTTCACAAGGGAACTTCCCATTGTATCAATGGTCTCTTCCATGCTGTCTCTCATGGAAAGTAAGGTGTCTTTTTCCAGAGTACCGGCATCTGCCCCGGTCGGTTTTGCAACATGCTCTTTTACTGCAGAGTCTTCCATCGCACTCATCTGATAATTCATAATGAGCGGAACTGCCAGTGTGTCATCGATCTCGTTTAATTCTGATCTGGATGTCACCTGCAGCCGGTAAATATCACCGTCTTTCTCATAGATACTCTCCCAGAGATCTGCCTCCTCATCCGTCATGAATAACTCTGCCGTTTCAAACTCATCCGCAGTCAATGCCTCCGGCACTACATGTTCCACACCATAGTTCTGGATACCAACATCAATGATATCCGATGTGTAAGACGGTAGTGACAGATCACACCATGCCTGCACAAAGAGTAACGCAATGATAATCACAATTGATTTCCAATATGGAATCATATTTTTAAAAATCTTACTCATGTTCCCTTTCCTTTCTTCTGCCTTGCCCTTTTCTAGCTTCAATCTCTTTTTCCGCAATATGATAAATGTTATCCAAATAAGAAATCAGGTGTTTCATATCTGCCTCATCCACCTGTGACATCACAGATTTGCCGAAGTCCGCCATGATCTGCCTTGCTTCCTCTGTCAGACGTTCTCCCTCTGCAGTCAGTTCCACATACGTATTCCGTCTGTCATTTTTATTGATATTCCGCTCCACATATCCGCGCTCTTCTAACCCTTTTAAAGTTCTGGAAATCGCGGATGGAAGCATTTTCGCTCTGGATGCAAGTTCCGAAATGGTAATCTTTCCATTCTCCCCTTTATCCATAATCGTACACATTACGAAAAAATCTGTCCTGTTGATCATCGGAAACATCTCCGCAAATTTCAGCTTGCGGAACTGATTCATCGCGCGGAACAGTTCTTCATATAATTTATCCATAATTCACTCACCACCTGCTATTATTTAACATTGTTATATATTGCATGTGTCAAATAATAACACCGGCAAATATCTATGTCAAGAAATTTGCCGGTGTTTCCATTTATTTTCTCTTTTGTTTATACTTATTTAATAATTTTATGCATTTTCTCCAAAATATCAGCCACCTCATGCATCTCCATCTGACCTGGTGCACTCGCTTTTTTGTGTGCCGCAAAAGTGACCGCTGCGCCAAAACTCTCGCCGCACAGCCTGCTGATCATCCCCATCTTTCCCATGGACATTGTAATGACCGGCGTGTCCGGATTCTCTTCCTTGAACTCATACGTCACAGATAACAGTTTTAAAACATCCTCCATATTCTGTGGCATAACTGCAAGTTTTACAATATCTGCACCTCCTGCACACATCTGTTCTAACAGCATCTTCATAACTTCTCTGTCCGGCGTCTCATAAAAATCATGGTGGGAGGCAATGACTTTCAAGCCCTGTTTATGAAGCTTTCTGATTTTTCTTGCCGGATGCTCCTCCTCAAAAAATTCCAGATCAAGCAAATCCACGCATCCTGACTCTGCCGCAAGATCATGAAGGTCGTTCAGTTCATCCGGTGCGAGTTCTCCCATGCCGCCCTGTTTTTTGGTTCGGAATGTATATAAGAAAATCTTCTCTTTCATGCACTCTGCCGCAGCCGCAAACACTTCGCGCACTGCGTTGTAATTCTTATAATCCACGAAAGTATCTATACGCCATTCCACTATATCTGCTTCACTTTTTGCAAGTGTCCGTAATTCGTCTATGATCTCTTCTTTATTACTTTCCATAACCGGAACGCATAAAAGTGGTTTTCCTGTTCCAATTGTTTTTCCCTTAATCTCCATATGCCTGTCCTGCTCCTTTTTTATCCATCCTAAACCGGATTTGCGAAACTCTGCCTGATTTATTGTTCCACGATCATTTCTATTTTAAAACACCAGACTCTAATATTCAATGCATGCAATATAAATAGTATTCATGGAGGCTATAAAAAATTGGAACATCTGTGAATTTGACAATTTATTCACAATCTATTAGAATGACTGTTAATATAACCTACTAAAGGAGAGTTTCACATGAGTTTCACATTTTTAAACGAATTACCTTCTCCTGCCCAGATCCAAGAAAGATATCCTCTGTCAGAGAAATTGCAGGAGTTAAAAAAACAGCGTGACGCAGAGATCAGCAATGTGATCAAAGGTCTTGACAACCGTTTTCTTGTCATCATCGGACCTTGTTCTGCAGACAACGAAGATTCTGTATGCGATTATGTCAGCCGTCTCACTTCCATCCAGGAAGATGTCAAAGACAAGCTGATCATCATCCCGCGTGTGTATACAAATAAACCACGTACCACCGGTGAAGGCTACAAGGGAATCGCTTCCCAGCCTGACCCTGAAAAAGCACCGGATATGGTGGAAGGTCTGATCGCCATGCGCAAAATGCACATCCGTGCAATTGAAGAAAGCGGTCTCACCTGTGCAGACGAAATGCTTTACCCGGAAAACTGGGGATATGTAGAAGACCTGCTCTCCTACGTTGCGATCGGTGCACGTTCGGTTGAAGACCAGCAGCACCGTCTTACCGTCAGCGGTTTTGATGTTGCATCCGGAATGAAAAATCCAACCAGCGGCGACTTTGCCGTTATGCTCAACTCCGTTTATGCTGCCCAGCATCCACACCATTTTGTTTACCGTGGCTATGAAGTGGAGACAACCGGAAATCCATTAACCCACGTTGTACTCCGCGGCGCCGTAAGCAAACACGGAAACAGCACGCAGAACTATCATTATGAAGATCTGATCCGTCTCTGTGATATGTATGCCAAAATGGATCTTGTAAACCCGGCTGCCATTATTGATGCAAACCACTCCAATTCCGGCAAGCAGTTCAAAGAACAGATCCGTATTGTTAAGGAAGTTATGCATAACCGTCAGTTATCGCAAGACATCCATAACATGGTAAAAGGTGTGATGATCGAGAGTTATATTGAAGAAGGATCTCAGAAGATCCACGATCATATTTATGGAAAATCTATCACAGATCCTTGCCTTGGATGGGAAGATTCCAAAAAACTGATTTATGATATTGCGGAGATGTGTAAATAAAACATCGCTTTTTATTTTGTTCTATAGTAAAAAAGTCTGCCGACAGGTACTACCTGCCAGCAGACTTTTTTCATGCACCATACAGTGCTCATTTTTCATTACAGATCTGATGAAGATTATTCCGCACGGGACATAGCTTCTTCGTAATCTTTTGTGCCTTTCCAGATCTCATCTTTGTAAGGATTCTTCTTTAACTTCATAGAACGTTTGATGATCGCAGCGAATACAACAACGTTGACTACAATTGAAAGAACAGAGATCACACCCTGTGCTGTAGGATCTACTGCTGTTGGATGTGTAGCTGCATCCATGAATCCATCTGCGTAGAGCCTTGGGATAACTGCGAATTTACCCTGATCCTGGAATAATGGGAATACCTGGGCAAACATACACCATAATGCTAATGTGTTAGCACGGTTCTGAATCCAGCCACCTTTGTTCCAGAATGCTGCAGCAAATGTAGGTGCAAGTAATAATGCAACACCACAATACCAGGAATGAGTCGGAAGGTTTAAGTAAGTATACTGGAAGTTCCATACATCATAAGCTAAGATGAACATCCATGTCATATCCGGCCATAACATATCATCTTTTTTCTTAGATGAGTAGATTCCCCACCAGCCTGTCATACATAAGATATTGATAATACCTGCAAGACCGTTGAGAACGTTCCACCATCCACCATATAACCATACGCCTTCAGATGATAACCACCAGCTTGTTCCTGTCTCTGCAAGTGCATGTGCACCTCTGATTGCAGATTCGAAATCGCTGCATACTGCGATCAAAATGTTGATTGCTACGATGACAAATGGGAAAGCCTTAAACCACTGTGTTTTACCAATACCCCATTTGTATTTGAGCATCATAAAACCAATACATCCAGCTGTAGCTGCATATAACTTCGCATAGTGGAACCAGCTTGTCATATGTACATATGTATTGTTATTAAGTGCCCATTCAGCTCCCGCTGCTGCTGAAACGTAAATTGCAATAAAGTAAACTGTCAGAATGATTGGAAGAACAACGAAACATAACATTCCGCCGGCTTTTGTACGTCTGGCAATTTCATTTGCAAGTACGAGACAGGTAAAAACTAAAATCCAGCCAAGAAACTGCCATGCAGCTCCCTCGCCGTAAACCTGAAACAACAGTCCATGATTTAACATATTGTTTCCTCCCTCATAAAATTATTATTTCTGGTCATACCAGTGATTGTTATGATTTTAACACTTTTTTTATAAAGTTTCAACATTATTTACATTTTCATATACTTTTTGACAAAATTGTATATTATTTCCAATTGATTATTTCCCTTTTTTTTTGGGATTTCTGGAGAGACTCTTCCAAAATGTTTTCAAGGATATTCTTATTTTACCTGATTTTGCATCAAAAAAGATGTTCTGTGGTACAACCAGATCCACGAACATCTTTTTCCTTATACTATCCATATGTACAAGCTTATAGATATCAATCTCTCAAGGGTTATTTTTCATCCTCGATCACAAGTTTTCCTGCTGACACTTCCATAAATACACTCTCCGGATCTGCCTTTTTCATCGCAAGCAGTAATTCCCACAGATTGTGGATCTGATTTGCCAGCACACCGGACGCCTGAACCGCATACGGCAGCAGCATTGGCAGCTGGAACACACGGATTCCAAGCGGTGGAAGGAAGATCATGTTGGTCGTATGCACCTTATCTCCGGCAGTTTTGATCATCTCATAGGTGATCATCAGAAAATCCTGTCCCTTGTATTTACAGTAATAAGAAACATAACATTCATCGATCGTCCAGGATACACCGTCCTCCACTTCGACCGGTTTCTCAGATACTTCATTATTTTCTGTTGTCTGCACACTGATGTTCCAGTGAATTTTTCCATCCTTCGTATCATTGTACATCTCTGTCAGCATATGACTCAATTCTTCTGGTCTTTTCATTGTTTTTCTCCTTATGTTGTTCTTTTTCTATTTCTCCAACGCATGTTCCCCGATGCGCACTGCATGCACTACAAAACGTTTTCCCGTGGTAGAACAGGTCGACAGTGTCATAATATGATCGTCTTTCGTCACGTTCACTCCTGTATCATCATAGGACTTTTGTTTCATCTTATCAATAAATTTTTGAAAAGTATCATCCGGCGCAAAGCCAACCGTGTAAACTTCGTCGGTTTCCGGCACATCATAGTAGGCAAAAATCTGATAACGGTACGCACACTCTGATGTATAGATCGTAAAAAACTGATGATCTTTATAAAAATCCTCTGTTTTATATTTTTTCAGGCTGCCAAACATGCTTAAGTTTTTCATGTTGTGCCCATATAGGATTGTATGGTAATCCTGAAAATCCGGTGTGTTCATCCCCTCCATAAAAATACATCCGGCAATCGTCTGATTTCCGTAAATATCCGTGCGAAGATACTTCTCATCATCCCCGGAATATAAAACCGGATAACTGAGCTGCTCCAGATTATCAAACCGTATCCAGCCGATAATATCCGCATTGACCTGCTGAAGTTCTTCCAGCTTCACATCCACATCTGTATACCACCACGAATCATCCCCCTCTGTCTCCTCCGCCACTTCCGTATTCTCCGCTTTCTCTGAAATATAGTTTTCCTTTAATGCCTCATAGGTGTCGTTGGACTGTTTGTAATTCAAAAGATCCGGCACCAGCATAATGAGTGCTGCCACGATCAGCGCTGCGCCAAGAAGAAAAAGAAGAACCGTTGACCGGCTGCTTTTATTTTGTTTCATGCCCGTTTCTCTCCCACTTTACTCTGCTGTGCACGTAAAAAACTATCTGCACTGTTTTAGATTGTACCACAAAATGAGCAGACCTCATAGCCCCTATGAAAGTCTGCTCAGATGTTTTACCTTTTATTTAGTTGAAAGAAACCTGTGCAAGTGCGTCTGTGTAATTTGCAAAGCCGGCTGCCTGAACTGCACATGCAGAAACTTTAATATCGGTAAATGTGGTATTCTCTGTCACATTGTTTCCAACCGTTACTTCTTCAAAGATGGTAGAATGAGCGGATTTGGAAATCACATCTTTTTTTGCATATACTTTGTAGTCAATATTATTTAAGTTCTGTGCTGTTTTATAAGCGTCTGTCACATCTACCCAGTCAGAAGCATATGTGATCGTAAGTTCCGGGTTTTCATTCACGATTTTCGCAAATACCCATGCGTCCTGTGAATCATCTGCCATGTGTACGGTCGGATCTTTGTATACCACTTCTCCTGCAACCAGATCCTCGTACTTATTTTCTTTTACCGTCCACTCTCCGGTGCCATCAGCATCCACATACAGATTGCTGTTTTCATCTCTTGCCACTTTGGACTCGGATAAACCGCCTGTCAGCGGATCATCATCAAAGTTTACATTGCCGACGGTAAAGGTGTTGGTGACAGTTCCGGTTGTGCTCGTCAGGTAAGCGAAT
>OGNZ01001348.1_pt1 | contig 10666 bp, 8 predicted proteins | sample 1573601 | NCBI WGS metagenome assembly OGNZ01 (sample SAMEA2582009, study PRJEB24529) | metagenome | biome: Human gut stool | place: China | collected 2011
ATTTCTTCAGCCATATCTGTATCACGGATACGAGACTCTGCAGATGATGTATTTTCAGATACATTGTCCAAGTTAGCAACAGTATGCTCTAATCTGTTCTGAACTGCACCTAAAGCGGAACGCTGTTTAGAAACAGAAGAAATAGCATGCTGAATCTGTGTCATTGCACTTCCAGCGTCTGTAAATGTGCTAACTTTAATAGCGTCAATAGATAATGCTGCTGCATCCATAGTTGCAATTGTAAGAGAAATCTTCTGTCCCTCTAATGCTCCAACCTGAAGGTTCTTTCCTGTGAAATTACCATCTAACAAGTTCTGTGTATTGAACTGTGTAGTAGATGCAATACGATCAATTTCAGATGTCAATGCATTAAGTTCATCCTGAACAGCGCTTCTATCAGATGATGTATTAGTATCGTTTGCTGCCTGAGTAGCTAATTCATTCATACGCTGTAAAATAGAATGAGCTTCGTTTAAAGCACCTTCTGCTGTCTGGATAAGAGAGATACCATCCTGCGCGTTATCAGAAGCTTTATTTAAACCTCTGATCTGGCTTCTCATTTTCTCAGAAATAGATAATCCTGCTGCATCATCTGCTGCACGATTGATTTTGTAACCGGAAGATAACTTCTCTGAAGATTTTGCCTGCTGTCCTGTTGTGACTCCTAACTGTCTGTTAGCGTTCATCGCTGTAAGATTGTGCTGTACTACCATTATTTTTTCCTCCTTGAATGTAATGCAGCCTCCATGCTGCATCTGTACTTTATGTACTTGTTTTTTGTTACATTAGGCTTAAATTCTCCCAGCCGTACGCTCTGCTTGAACTTCCACCTGCAAGTAATTTTCTTTACTTGACTTATATATCGGAGATTCCCTCCAATACTTTATAGCAAAAAAAGATTTTTTTCTTTTTTCCTATCAATTATTTCTTATTGTCAAGAAAATGCGGTTCCACATAGCCCTTCTTCATCATATTCTTGTAGTATTGGTTCACAACTTTCTGGCTGGAACGGATTTCTTTTACCTGTTTCTTCACACTTGCGAACTTCTGCTCCATCAATTGCTTATTTCTGGCTTCCTGTGCCTGAATTTCCATGCTTCTGTCTGTTAACGTGCGTATACAGCCCTGCATTTTAAGAATTTCATCCTTATAGAGTTCTTTATTCGTCTGCAGTTCCTCGCGTACTTTTTCATAAAGTTTCTCAAAGCCGTTATCCAGCAGTTCTAATTGTTTTATGAGTTCTGACTTTTCTTCGACTGTCTTATCAAAATCGTCTGGATCCAAAGAAGGATTCTCCAATTCTTCTTTCTGACGCTTATTGATCTGTATGATGCTGTTTAAAACCTTCTCTTTCTTCTGAAGGCTTTGTAGCATGATTGTAATATACTGGTTGTCTGCCATAGTACCATTCTCCAATTAATGTGTTCTGCCGGTACGCATCACTTCTTTCCAGGTGTCGCGCATGGTACGCAGATGTTTTAACACTTCTTCCATAATCTCTTTATCTTTTTTCATATTAGCTTCACGAAGCCTGATCATCAGATACGAATATACCTCGTCAAAGTCTTTTGCAACCGGATATTTATGATCTAATGTGGATTGAAATTCTTCAATAATCCGTTCTACTTTGATAATATTCGTATGTGCTTTCTGAATATCCTTTTCCTCAATCCCGACGATTGCAAGATTGGCAAATTTAATTGCTCCCTCATACAGCATCAGTGTCAGCTCCGCCGGTGATGCTGTCATAATTTTGTTGTTAGCATACGCTGCATATCCCTGATTCGCTAACATAATACCCTCCTGGTCTTTATTGTGTATTAAGCAGAGCAGATATATTCTATCCACTCTGCTTTTTAGCTTATAATTCTAAGTATTTCTATTTCCCATTATACCAAATATCAACCGCCAAATAAACCACTTAATGATGATGTCTGGCTGTTCAGTTTAGAAAGTGCCGTCTCCATAGAAGAGAACTTTTTATAATAATAATCTTCTTTGTCCTGTAATTTTTCTTCCCATTTTTTGATCAGATCTGTGTAATCACTATACTCTGATGCCATTTCCTTATCATTATATACAGTATAAATACTACTCAAGGATGAGGACTGCATTTTGGTATGAACTGACTTATATAAGTTATCTGCCAGTCCCTGCATGAAATTGATCACTGTATCCGGATCATTGGTGATTGCAGTCATCAGCTTATCTGCATTACCGGAAGAATTAGCATCATCTTCATCGCCATCAATATGATATGCATTCTGCTGATTCTTTGGTGCATTCAGATAACCCAATGTCTTGATTCCGAAATTGGACAAATACATTTTCTTTCCGTTTACCTCAACCGCACCGCTCATTGCAGAAGTCATGGCACTCATAAGGCTTTCCAGATTATCATCACGTCTCAGCAGGGAATCTTTGATTTTCTGCTCCCATTTCTCTACTTCTGTGTCAGACATCTCATCCTTTTCATCATCTGTCAGCGGTTCATAGCCCTTTGCAGAATCTGCATTGTACAAGGATGTGATCTCATTGATCAGGCTGTTGTACTGTGACAGGAAGTCCTTGATCTTATCATAGATTCCCTGCGTGTCAGTAGATGTTGTGATACTGATCGCATTCGCATCTCCATCACCAGTTACAACCTGTGCCGTAATGTTTAATCCATTGACAGAAAAGTTGTTGGTACTTCCTGTATATTGGATACCATTTAATGTAATCTCTGCATCACAGCCATCGATTTTCTTGGCATCTGTATTGTATTCAATACTTGTGTTATTTGCAATGTCGTGTGCTGACTGTACCTGTTTTACAAATGAAGCAATCGCAGCATCTTTTTCTGTACCGTTTTCCATTGCGGCAATATCAGCGAGCACCTGATTATTATCCATGGTCTTCTGGCTGGTATTCATTGTCGTTTTGTTGGTGGCGATAGCCGCGGCAAATGTATTGGTAAGGTCTGTTACGCCCTGTGCCGCATTTTTGGCATAAGCCGTATGTACTTTATCGATAATGCTCTTTCTGGAATACTCATTACTATCCTCTAAAGTGGTATCAGCCGTATTTTCATAAGTATTCACTGTGCCGACATTCGTTGCCAATGTAGAGAGATATGAACTCATATCTTCGTCTGACAATTTCATTTCATCCTGTGCCTTTTTTGCCAGATCTGTATAAGCGGTCGTTCCGGATTTTGCGTTGCTCAACTCGTTAGAGTCCTTGGTATAAACGGTCTTTGTCGCCTCTTCTTTTTTGCTGGCTTCAAAAGCGACCGTTTTCCCATCAGCTGTCTTTTCCCAGCTGCCGTTGACTTTTCTTCCGGTTGTCTCAACTAAATTGCTGCCGTCCACAAAATATTTTTTTCCGTCTTTATCTACATAAAGTCCGTTCTCATCTTCACTGTACTCATTGCCGTCTGATGCAGTGATCTTGTTGTATTTTACTTCACTTGCTGTAGCAGTATAATATTTTGTTACAGAATCAGTTGTCTCACTCTGGATGTAGCTTTTATTCCCACTTGCATCTGTATAAGAATAAATGACGCTTCCATCATCGTTTGTCTTTTCAGTCTTATAAATATTGCCATTGCTGTCCATGACAGACTGTGCACGGTCTGTTGCTGACATCTGGAGTAACTGTGTCAACTGCTCCTGCTGTGCTGGATTTAATTTACTCTTTGCAAATGCATCTTTCATTGCCGCATACGCAGATGCATAACCATAGCCTGCGCTTATGTTGCTGTTCTGGGCATCAGCTGTCTTATATGCGGTCTGGGCATCCTGATAGGCTTTGATCGCTTCATTTACTTTTGCTGTGATACCTGACTGCGTTCCATCACCATAATACTGCATGTAGGTTTTATAGGTTGCGTCTGTTGCATCTGATTTTACATTCAATCCCAGTTTCGTCAGCGCATTCGCCCCATCCACATTGCCACCGGTCAGTGTAAAGTCATTGTCCTTACCGGTATCTTTGGAGCTCACGAAGATACGTTTGTTGATATCATCATAGCTTGCATTCACGCCGGCTTCTTTCAAAGAATTGATAAAGCTGTTGACCGTAGTGCCCTGGCTGACTTCGATATTCTTCTTTGTGCCATCACCTTTTGTCAAGGTGATCGTACCGTTTCCGCCTATGTAACCCAGCTCAGCGAGTGTGGTTCCGGTTGTAGTGCTATCATCTAATTTACCACCAGTCAAGTATCCTGCCTGTGCTACCTTAAGGATGTTGAGTTTCTGTGTACCATTTGGCGCAGAGCTGCTGGCTGTAACCGTCGCTTTTGTGGAATCAGATACTTTGGTTGATTTCAAATTGTAGTTTTTAGAGAAACGCAGACTATCCAAGCTTGTGTAGAAGCTGTATACTTTCGTATTCAGTGTCTTCCATGCATCCTGTTTCCAAGAGAGCTTGGTCTGTGCTTTTTTGTATTTATTGGTCTTGTAACTGTAAGAAGATACTAATGCAGAGATAATCGCTTCGGTATCTAATCCTGAGTTCAAACCTGTGATTCTGATTGGCATAATCCTGCTCCTTTCAGTTTTGTAACTTGTTTATATCGTTTTCTGTTTTCATCTGTCACTTGTCTATTGCTGCTCCTGTCTTTTGGACAGTGATCTACAGTTTCTTATCCACTAATAATCCTGCCATCTCCCAGACTTTTGCGATCATGTCCAGGGTTTTCTCCGGCGGATATTCTTTCAGGACTTTCTTCGTGTCTTTGTCAACGATCTTGATAGTGACACGGTTGGTTGCATCATGGATTCCGAAGACTGCCTCGGAATTGTGCGCCTTTTTATTGATCTCGTCAACTGCTTTCCTGATCTGGGAATTCTCGGAGATCGTCTGCTTTGCCTGACTGTCATCCCGGTTTCCGTCTTTGCCGTTTTTGTCAGTCTCTTTCGTGTCGATCTGAATGGTTTTCTTCATGAGATCGTCAGAAGCTGCTGCGTTGGATGCAGTTTCCACTTTTGCCTGACGCTCTGCTTTTACATCTGATGCGGATGAACTTCCCGCGTAGGACATTCCTGCCCCTTTCATAGCCTCTATTGCCATTGTTCTACACCTCCGTGTGCATAAGCCTGTGTTCTTCCATGGTTGCGGTCCGGATCTCTGTAAATGCCGGAACGCTTATTTTTCTAAATCATATATCGGTAGTTTTCCTGTAAAATTAATAGCTGTCATGCAATTTCCTGCTTTGTGCCGCTGTTGTTATCTGATCAGGGTTTCATTTTAGCAAAATATAGGATATAATTCAATCGCACCGGAAATTGAGCCCGCAATGCGTTTATGTTTTTTACTATTATAAATAGGAAAGGATATTGTTTATTATGTTATATATCATGAGACACGGAAAAACTGACTGGAATGCAGTCCACCGCCTGCAGGGAAGCGAAGATATTCCTTTAAATGAAGAAGGCCGCCAGATGGCGAGAGACGCGCGGAAAAAGTATGGGGATCTGCGATTTGATATCTGCTATTGTTCGCCCTTGCAGCGTGCGCAGGAGACTGCTGAAATTTTTCTGGAAGGGAGCGGCACGCCGATCCTGACGGACGACCGTCTCCGCGAGATGGGATTTGGCATGTATGAAGGAACAGAACATGTCACACAGAAACCGGAATGTCCGGTATATACGTTGTTCCATGATCCTGTCCATTATCATGCTGTAGATGGTGCGGAAAGTCTTGAGCATTTGTATGCCCGCAGCGGCTCTTTTATCCACGATGTTTTAACGCCGGAAGTTGTTTCCGGAAAAAATGTACTGATCGTCGCCCATGGAGCCTTAGACTGCAGCCTGATCTGCCAGTACGAAGAGATTCCTCTTGAACATTTCTGGGATCAGCTGCTTGGAAACTGCGAGCTTAGAAGATTAGTTTCATCAGCCAATGTGTGAAAACAGATACTGCAGAACGTCATCTGTAAATTTTATCGCATGCACACCAATGAATGTGGAGCCGTCTTCCTGCTTTTCTTCGCGGGAAACCTCCGCATACATGATCAGTGTTTCTGCCACAACGATCACCTGTTTTCCGAGAAGGCCTTCATGCCCCTCCGGCACACAGATTCCCATGCCTAACGGACTGATGTCTTTCACGTCCACGTAAATTTTTTCCTGTGTATCGCAGATTACGACAACACCATTTGTCTTGTATTCTACCCTCGATATTTCTCTTCTTTCTTCCATGAGTACCCCCTGTTTTTATCATTTCTGTCCTGACTGCCCTGTACAGGCAGAATTGTCTGTATCAGATTGTCTGCATTATTCAAAGATCTCCTGTACATCATCCAGATTTCCGTCTCCGGCGAGAAGCAATGTCACTCCGCTCTCCGCCTGGCTGATATCCGTGGTCGCCTCAACGCAGAGTTCGCCGTTCTGATTATAAAGTGCCCACTGAAAATCTGTGATCTCCACCGGCCACTCTACCGGCATGGAAACAGACTGTCCATCTGCGATTGCACTGATATTGTATTGTTCGCCGCTAATCGGATCGATCACAGAAAACATCCCAATGTCGATGCCGCACTCGTTTGTGGCTGTGATGATGAGGCTTTTACGTTCTGCATATTCAGAAGATTCTGTGCTTTCCACGGCTTCTGCTGCCGCTTGGGCTGTCCCGGCTACTTCCGTTGACTCTTCCGATCCGCCGACGGTTTCCGCAGGTTCTTCTGTCGTTTGCCGGCTGTCTCCGGATGTCTGCTCCGTGGCGACTGGCGCCTGATCCTGATGATCTGTTTTTCCGCAGGAAGTCAGGAGCATTATGCCAAGAATCATGCAGATTATGAGTGTTTTCTTTTTTTTCATAGATTTTGTTTCCTTGTATACAAATTACGGATCATATTTTTCCTGTTTTCAGAATACTCCGTATTTTATTTTTTTGCAATGGATGTTTTAGAAAAGGCGCACCTTGTGGATGCGCCTTACTGTTAAAATTTATTTCTCATCTTTCTGAGCTGCTTCTGCTTTTTTCTTTTTATTTCTGCGGTACATTTCCTCGCCGGTTACACCAAGAAGTGCAATGATGAGTAACCACCACCAAGACATTTTCTCCTGCTGCGTGTCTTCCAGTGCGCCAGCCTCTGCTGCAAGTGGAGTTTCTTCATCGCCAATTGTCGTACTCTCCTGCGCTCCGTTCGCTGCAAGAGGTGTCTTCTCGTCCGCAATTGTCACATCTGTATCAGCGTCTGCATCTGTGTCAGCATCAGCTGCGGCATTTGCAACCACTGCTGTTCTCGTTGCTGCCGCTGGTGTTGCTGCCGCTGCAAGCGCTACCGGTGTCTCTGCGATCTGAACCGGTGCTGCATCTGCTGTGGCTGTTGTAACAGTTGTGGCTGCACTTGCCGGAGCCGCTGCTGTAGTTACAGTGCCTGCAGGTGTTGTGGCTGCGCCGCCCGGTGTGGTCTCAGTGCCGGATGGGGTAGTTGCGCCGCCCGGTGTCGTTGTGGAACCGCCTTCGCCCGGAGCCGGTGCAGGGGTGAGTTCTGTGATCTTATCAGCCAGTGTTTTTTCTGCAATTCCTAACTTATCTGTCAGGTCTTTTGCCATACCCTCTGCCTCTTTTAATTTTCCCTCTGCCGCGATGATCTGTAGCTTTAACTCATTTACCTGATCTGCTGTGTAGTTCTGGCTTGCAAGAAGTGCTGTAAGCTTATCCTTTAAGCTGTCCGCATCTGCTTTTGCTTTATCAACTTTTTCCACCGCATTCTTTGCTGCGTCAATGATCGCATCCGCTTTTGCTACTTTCTCTGCTCTTTCAGCCTCCGCTTTTAATGCTGCATCTTTGAAATCATAGAAGCTCTTTAAGCTTTCATGTCCCGGGAAACGATTATCATCTTTTCCGGTGAGCCAGATTCCTTCATTGATTTCTCCTGTTTTCTTATATTCATCATAATATTTGTTGCTTGTATAAGCTGTTTTTTCCTCTGCCTTGGCAGTCTGATTGTATTTCTGTGTTTCCACGGTCTGCGCACCAAGATCTTTGGAATTTTTCTGCTGATAAGTTCCGGTGTAGGAAACGGATAAGGTTGGGGAGCTGTTCTTCTCGTCAACAACTGCCTGATCCGTTGTCTTCTCTCCCTCTGTGAATGTGTCATCGGCATAATGGATTTTGATTGCTACGTTGGAGTTATGTTTTCCATTCCAGCCTTCATAACCGTTAATATGCAGATCTCCCGTTTTCAGGCTGTCTGTGATCTTCTTATTCTGGGAAACTGCATCTCCAAGAAGTTTTTCTGCATCTGCTTTTGCAGCATCATATGCCTGATCCTTTAACGCTTCCAGATTCGTATTGTCTGCTGCATTTACAGCATTTGTCTTGGATTCCACAGCGTTTGCTTTTGCAGTCACTGTCTGCGAATAAGTAATAACGATCGTGCCTGAAAATACGTTTTTATAAGCAGCAGAATCTGCACCCCAGTCTACCCATCTGCCGGAAGTATTTTTGTACTTATCTACAGCATTCACTTTTGCATTATCTGTATTAATACTTTCGATCTTATAATCGCCGCCAAGCAGGTTCTCTAACGCCTCTTTGTTGGTGAATTTAGCAAAAAGTTCCTTTGCTGCAATCTCGGCATTTTTCTTCTCGTATTTATCGTTATCATTATTGATTTTTTTCATTTCAACAACAATTTTCGATAAATCAATAGTTGTCGTAAATGTAGTTTTCTGGCTTACGGTCACATCTGCAGTCGCTGTTGCGCTCATGGACGTCTCGACATCTTTATCTCCGTCTTTCAATGCTGCTTTTTTATCGGCCAGATCCTTTTCTGCTGCCTCGACATTGTCATATGTCTTATCAGAAGATAATTTAGTTTCCGTGTATGTGATCTCGGAAACGTTTTGTTTTACCGTTTTGACCAGTTTGCCATTTTCATCCACTGAATAGGTGGTCTTTTTCTCACCGGAAGTTTCATATTGTTCACTGTTATAGTTATCGTTCACCTCAACGTCCTTAGAAGCTGAGTCGACCACATAGAACTGTCCACCTATATTTACGATTGTGTATACCACTCCGTTATTCTCATAAACTGCGGTATCCTGATCATTCTGAAGCTTATCTGCCGGGAAGTTCTCTGCATTGATATTGAATGCAAGGCTTCCGTCTGTGCCCTTCACATCATAGGAAACCACTTCTTCTGCCTTCTCGAAAATAACAAGATCATCGCGGGTATCGTTGAGCTTGTAGTTCAGATATACGGTTTGTGTGTCACCTGCCACATCTTTGTAAGTCACCTCACAATAGTTTTTGTTATCATTCCGATTCCAGGTCCACTTGCAGTCAACAAGTTCTCCCTTGGCAAGTTCCGGAATGTAGTAATTCTTAAGGATCACTTTGAACAGCTCATCTTCTTTTCTCCAGTTTGTGGAGGTATCCCCTGCACGTTCTTTTTCCAGAGCGATGATCTCAAGTGCTGCTTTCTGTGCATCGGTAAGCTCCGGAATTGCTGTTTTTGCTTCCTCTGCTGCCTCCTGAAGAGCCTTCGCTTTCTCCTGAACTGCTGCAAGATTTGCTGCGGCTGCCGCTGCCTCGGTACTTGCTTCGGCAACTGCTGTATCATAAGCTGCCTGTGCCGCCTTAAGCTCGTCTAACGCTGTATTGTATTCGGCTACTTTGCTGTCATAAGCTGCTTTGGCAGTCTCATACGCTTTCTGTGCATCGCCTACAATACCAGCTGCCTGATTGTAAGCATTCTTCGCCTCCTCAATGTCTGTTGCAGAATCAATTCCGGCTTGTGCTTTATCAAATGAGTCTTGTGCTTCCTGCTGCTCTTTCTTTGCATCATCCGCAATTGTATTTGCCTCATCTGCTTTTTTATCTGCCTTATCAAGAGCTGCGTCGGTATCTGCTGCGGCATCTGACGCATCTTTTATGCGATCCATTGTTTTGTCAACTATTTCTTCTGCCACATTCACATCTGTACCGCCTTCGAATGTTCCGTTTGCGGTAGCATCCAATACGCCTGCTGCATCTTTTGTTGTCTGGTCTGCGCCACTGTCATCCGCAATTGTTGTATCAACTGCTGCATTTACCGCATCCTTTGCTGCTTCTGTTGTTTTGCTCGTTTCTTCAGCGGCTTTCTGAACTTCTCCCACCTGTTCCGCTGCAGATTTCTGTGTTGTTACAGTTGTTGTACTCTCTTCCGGTGTTGTTTCACTGCTATTCTGTCCATCTGCATCCTCAGCAAATGCTGCAATCGGAGTAGATAATGCCATCATTGCTGCCAGTCCGACCGATAATGATCTGATCACGTTTTTGCTGGCTTTTTTGGTTAATTTTACGCCTGTAGCGTTTTCCATCATTTCCTTTTTCATCTGTATAAACCTCTTCCTTCCATTTTAATGTTTATCTCGCTGCACTTTTGCCAAGGCTGCAAAAAAACATATTTATCCTTTTTGTTATACTAACTATAACATTCAGGGCGTTACATAAAGTGTTATAAAAAGAACTAATTTTTGAAAAATCAGAGGTTTTATAGTAGTTCTTCTAATAAACGACACAGCATTTATAATTTAGCAGCGCTGCACGGGCTGTTTAGTTCTTGTATTTCCCTTTTTCGGGAAATTATGTTTTTATTTCTCATTAATTTCCCGTTTTCAGGAAATTATATTTTTATTTCTTGTTAATTTCCCGAAAATATCATATTATAGGAAATATAGAATAATTG
>OGNZ01001350.1_pt1 | contig 10656 bp, 10 predicted proteins | sample 1573601 | NCBI WGS metagenome assembly OGNZ01 (sample SAMEA2582009, study PRJEB24529) | metagenome | biome: Human gut stool | place: China | collected 2011
TAATTCGGCTGCTGATATGCGTTCTGGCCGTTTCCGTAATTCGGCTGCTGATATGTGTTCTGACCGTTTCCGTAATTCGGCTGCTGATATGCGTTCTGGCCGTTTCCGTAATTCGGCTGCTGATATGTGTTCTGACCGTTTCCGTAATTCGGCTGCTGATATGCGTTCTGGCCGTTTCCGTAATTCGGCTGCTGATATGCGTTCTGACCGTTTCCGTAATTCGGCTGCTGATATGCATTCTGGTTATTTCCGTAATTCGGCTGCTGCGACGCATTCTGCCGGTTCTGATACATTTTCGTATCTTCACCGTATGTTCTGGGTGTCTCGTTCCCGTTCCATCCACTCTGATTGTTCTGCTGTCCATCCATTGTCTATTTCCCCCTGTTCTCTCTATGCCTGCTGCTTCATTCTGCGTCCGATAATATTCGAGAGCGCCGCAAACTGTTCCAATGTAAGCGCCTCTCCACGGATGGTCACCGGCACGCCGATCTCCTCGATGCTTTCCTGAATCACTTCCTTGGAGAGATGAATCTCCGGCGAATTATTCAGACCGTTCGCAAGCGTCTTGCGCCTCTGGTTAAAAGATGCCCGGATCAGCCGGAACATCAGCTTTTCATCCTCCACCTGCACCGGCACGGTCTCATGACGCGTCAGCCTTATCACCGCGCTGCCGACATTCGGCCGCGGCATAAAGCAGTTCGGCGGCACGTTTGCGATAATCTCCGGCTTTGCATAATACTGCACCGCCAGCGAGAGCGCACCGTAATCCTTCGTCCCCGGTCCGACCTGCATCCTGTCTGCGACTTCCTTCTGCACCATGATCGTAATGCTGTCAATCGGCACATGGCTCTCAAACAGCCCCATGATAATCGGCGTGGTAATATAATACGGAAGATTTGCCACCACCTTGATCGGTTTCCCGGCATTCTTCTCCTCCGCGAGCTTTACAATATCCAGCTTCAAAATGTCCTCATTGATAACCGTCACATTGTCATAAGCGCTAAGCGTGTCCGCCAGAATCGGGATCAGGTTCTGATCGATCTCCACCGCCGTCACCTCTCTGGCATTTTCACACAGATACTGGGTCATCGTGCCGATGCCCGGTCCGATCTCCAGCACAAAGTCATCCTTCGTAATGCCCGCCGCCTCAATAATGCGCTCGAGCACATGGGTATCAATGAGAAAATTCTGTCCGAACTTTTTCTGAAAATTAAAATGATACTTCTGCAGAACCGCAATCGTATTCTGCGGGATTCCTAATGTTGCCATGCTGCCAGCACCTCATCATACAGTCTGTCCAGAAACTCTGCATAGAGCGCGCGAAACGTCTCGTGAAACGTCTGCGCCACCGATGCATCTCCCTTTCCGGTAAGCTTTGACTCCTCATAGAGTGCAAACGCCGTCTCATAAAGCTCCGGATTCTTATCGTAAAAAACTTCCGTCAGTCCGTCCTCAAATGTAAACTGTGCCTCCTGCGAGAGGTTTTCCTTAAAATCTTCCCGGGAGATCAGCCCCTTCTCCTCGTAATCCGAGAGGTAGATGTGACCGTCCGCAGACTTCACAAAATCCGTGAACGCCTCGCGCACATCCTCATATGTCACCGGCTGATAATTCTCGTTCCAGTATTTGTCAAATGTTTCCCGATCCGGGAACTGCTCAAAAATATCTGTATCCATCTTTCTCCATTCCAAAGCCCGCCCGGGGGCTTCTATCTGTACGACTCCGCTCTGGCAAAAGTCACGTCTTCGCAGTGCTCGTCCAGGAAATCATAGATTTCCCGGACTGACGGGCATTCGCCCTATCATCCGTCTAAAGTCTCCGATGCCCGCTCCGGCAAATGTCACGTCTTCGCAGTGCTCGTCCAGGAAATCATAGATTTCCCGGACTAACGGGCCTTCGCCCTATCATCCGCAACAGTCGCGATATATAGCCTGCAAGCAGGCATATCTCGTGACTGTCACGTCTGGCACTGCTCATTGCTTACGTACATTATACCATATACCCACTGTCCAAGTGAACCATAATCTTTCTCGAACAAATATTCGATTTTATCTTGCTTTTGTCGAACATATGTGCTATCCTTTAACCGAACATTTGTTTTGCCAGGAGGTGCTTTCACATGAACATTCAGCAGAATCTCTCCCTCATGGAGAAGCTTGCCATCCTTACCGATGCCGCGAAGTACGACGTGGCATGTACCTCAAGCGGCGCCGACCGCAGAGGAGATGGCAGGCACATGGGGAATTGTCTGGCTCCCGGCGTGTGCCATGCATTTGCTGCAGACGGAAGATGCATCTCCCTGCTCAAGATCCTGTTCACCAACGAGTGTATTTTTAACTGTGCCTACTGCCAGAACAACTGCAACTCCGACGTCCCCCGCGCCTCCTTTACCCCGGATGAGATCTGCACGCTCACCATGGAATTCTACCGGCGCAATTATATCGAGGGTCTGTTCTTAAGTTCCGGCATCCTCATCAGTCCGAATTACACCATGGATCTGATTTACCAGACGCTCTACCGGCTCCGCACCGTCCATCACTTCAACGGTTACATCCACGTAAAAGCGATCCCCGGCGCTGACCCGGCACTGATTGAAAAAGCCGGGTTTCTTGCAGACCGCATGAGCATCAATCTTGAGCTTCCCACGGCAAACGGACTGAAGCAGCTTGCTCCCTGCAAATCAAGACACACGATTCTCTCCCCCATGCGCCAGATCCAGAATGGCATCACGGAGAACCAGAATGAACTGATGGTCTACCGCAAAGCGCCGAAGTTTGTGCCCGCTGGGCAGAGCACACAGATGATTATCGGTGCTACCCCGGAGAACGACTATCAGATTATGCGTGTGTCCGAGGCACTCTATGAGAAGTTTCATCTGAAGCGCGTTTTCTACTCTGCGTTCATCAATGTCAACGGCGATTCGTCACTGCCGGTGCTCCCCGGCGGACCTCCGCTGCTGCGCGAGCGCCGCCTGTACCAGGCAGACTGGCTGCTGCGCTATTACCGCTTTCATGTGGATGAACTTCTGTCGGAAGACCGCCCGAATTTTAATATTTATCTGGATCCCAAGTGTGACTGGGCATTGCGTCATCTCGACACATTTCCGGTCGAGATCAACCGCGCCAGTTATCAGACTCTTCTGCGCGTACCCGGAATCGGATACAAGTCCGCCCAGCGGATCGTCGCCGCCAGACGGGATACCGCGCTCACCTTTGACGATCTGAAAAAGATCGGCGTTGTGCTAAAGCGCGCCCTGTATTTCATCACCTGTTCCGGCCGGATGATGTACCGCACGAAGCTCGACGAGGACTATATCTGCTCTCATCTCATGGCAGACCACACGCAGGTTCCAAAGGAGCTCCGCAACACCGGTTATCAGCAGTTGTCGCTGTTTGACACCGGGCTTGCCCTGTGAGCCCACCGCCCTGATTACACATAGAAAAGAGGTATTTTACATGTATGTATTTATCTGTGAGGACAGTCTTGAAGGTATCTTTACCGGTGTCTATGACGCCTGCGCAAGCCGGCTCGGTCACCGCAATATCCGGCTTGCCACCGGCGAACCGGAGAATTACGAGCTTTTTTCCGAATATATTCACGTGGCTCCTTCCGCGGATAAGACCGGCAAGGTGATCCGCACCATCACGTCCCGTTTCGGCATGCAGTTCTATGAGTCGATCTATCAGGCTGCAATGTCCGGCGAGCCATCCTCCGGCAGGAAGATGGACAAAGCAGACGCCATCTATGAGACCATCCTCCTCGCACTCGCAAGCGGAGACGGTCAGAAAGTGCTTCTTTCCTTAGGCGAACCGTGTGTCTACCGGATTTTTGAGCTCTGCCGGGCGACCAACCGCGAAGCCTGCCATCATCTCGAATTTCTGCGCTTCTCCGAGCTTGAGAACGGCGTTCTCTTTGCCACGATCCATCCGAAGGACAATGTCCTTCCCTATCTGGCAGAGCATTTCACCGACCGTCTGCCCTCCGAGAACTTTATGATCTATGACGCCACACATCAGTCTGTCGCGGTGCACAAAGCGCTTTCCAACTACATTCTCACAGATGCCGCAGATCTGGATCTGGAGAAAGTCAGCCGGTATTCCTCCGATGAGGAAGCCTTCCGGCAGCTCTGGCTGACCTTTTTTGATCACATTGCCATAGAATCCCGCAAAAATCCGGGCTTGCAGATGCAGTTAATCCCGAAGCGCTATTGGGCAGACACCCCGGAATATTCCCGCTTCTGCTGATTCGGGCAGACACCTACCGGACGCCGAATACACGGCAGGCATTTTCCCAGGTCGTCTGCTCCACCTCCTGCACAGAGACGCCTTTGATCTCCGCAATCCTGGCAGCCACATAAGAGAGGTTGGAGGAATCGTTGCGGGTTCCCCGGTGCGGCTCGGGCGCCATATACGGACAGTCTGTCTCCAACAGAATGTGTTCCAGAGAGACCTGCTCCACCGTCTGCCTGAGTTTCTTTGCATTTTTAAAGGTAACCACACCGCCCACACCGATGCAGTATCCCATCTTCACGTACTCTTTTGCCTGCTCCGGCGAGTACGAGTAACAGTGAATGACGCCGGGATGTTCCCGGAATCTTCCGGTCTCTTTTAAGATCTGCATGGTATCCTCCGCCGCGTCACGCGAGTGGATAATTACCGGCAGATCTGTTTCCCCTGCGAGTGTCAGCTGGCGCACGAACCATTCCCGCTGCGCTGCCTGTACTTCCGGCTCCTTGTCCCAGTAATAATCCAGACCGATTTCTCCCACCGCTACCGTCTTCGGATGTGCCGTCTGCTCCTTGAGCCAGGAATATGTCTCCTCGTTCAGCCCGTCAATATCGCTCGGATGCACACCCACGGCGGCATAGATGTAATCATACGCCTCCGCCAACGCGAGCGTCGTCCTCGTCGTCTCAATGGACACGCCGACGTTAATCACCCTCCCGATTCCCTTTTCCGGGAGCCCAGCTAATAATTGCTCTCTATCCTCATTAAATACTTCATCATCATAATGTGCATGTGTCTCAAATATCATTGTTTTCCTCATCTTCCCTGTTGCTGCATTGCCGTCTCTTTCATGTCGCTGTCTGTCGGCACAGCTTCTGTGCGATTGCTGTACCGCCGGCTCAGCCGCAGTTCTTATAATAAAAGACTGCCAGCTGTGTGCGGTCTCGTAACTTTAATTTATCCAGTATGGTGCTGATATAATTGCGCACCGTACCCTCGCTCAAATACAATTTTTCTGCAATCTCCCGGTTGCTTAAGCCTTCTGCCACCAGTTCAATAATGCCCTGCTCCTTCTCACTGATGTCGTAATCATGATAGGAAAAGCTGCCTTTTCCTGCCAGAAGCACCGGAATTTTTCCCATAATCTGTCCGCCGAATACACTCTGCCCGCCGTAGACAGCCTTGAGTGCCGGAACGATCGACTCAAAGTCCTGTTTCAGCAGATACCCCTTCGCTCCCATATTCAGTGCCTTTACAATGTATTCGTCATCGGAAAAGGTTGTCAAAAACAAAATTTTTGCCGCTTGATCTTCTTTTAAGATACATTCAGCTGCATCCAATCCGGACATTCCCTGCATGCGGATATCCATCAGCAGAATATCAGGATGCTGCTCCCGATAAAGCCGGATGGCGTCATCTCCCGCCTCTCCAAGACCCACGACCGTAATCTCCCCGTCAGCTTCCAGAATCGTTTTTAGGGATACTGCCACCAGTTTATCATCATCAACCACCAGAACTCTCATTTTTCTCTCTCCCAGCCTTCATTACCGTATCTACATTTTATCCCTCTTGGGAATCGAAATAAAGATCACAAATCCCTTTTCCGTATGAATCCGGAAGGTTCCGCCCAGTGCCTGCACGCGCTCCTTCATATTAGAAAGACCAATCCCTTCCTTTCCGTCCATACGGACGACCTCTTCCTCCCACAATGGTCCGCTCTGTCCCTTTCGTCCCACCGTTCCGTTGTCCTCAACGGTCATCTGATAGAACGCCGGGTGCTCCCGCAAAATCACGGAGATCTTATCCGCATCGGAGTGTTTTGCAATATTCGACATGGCTTCTTTTACCGCTGTGATAAAGCAGTACTTTACATTGCGTGGAATCTCCGGAGACATATCGTAATCAACCGTGAGCTGATAGTGCTCCTTCATCTCACGGGTCGCCTCCGCAATGGACTGCCGCAGATCAATGGACTCATCGTGCAGATCGTGCACGCTCTCACGGATACTGTTCATCGCCTGATTTAACGTCTCCCCCACCCCGGCGAGCTGTCCGTGCAGCGGCTCCTCCTTATGAATCGTAATCAGTGCCCCCATCTGCAGAATACTTCTTGAAAGCATATGCCCCACATTATCATGAATCTCTCTTGCAATGCGGTTGCGCTCCCGCAGTGTCGCAAGGTAGATCTCATAATCCTGTTTTTCCATCAGGTTCTTGTTTTTTTCCTGCAGCACCAGATTCAATTCCGTGCTGGTATCCCGAAGACGGATCATCTCCTGTTCCAGATACAGAATTCTGCCCGTTCTGCACGCCAGCAATATCGCAGCCACGATCAGCATACCGTCCGCCGCCCACAAAAAGGGCTGCCGGATCATCTGTTCCCGATAGAAAAAAGCGAGCCCCGGAACACTCAAGAACCAGAGCCGCATCTCCTTTTTTTCCGCACAGTCATACAGAAGAACCGGCACGAAAAAACAGAGTTCCGGCAGGATAAAGCAGACCGCAAACATCCCCGCAAGGCACACACAATGCCATCGTCTGTTGTCCACACAGCTGCCATATGCCGCCGCAGTCATCGCCAACAGCAACGCTATGACCGGCGCTGCAAGCCTTCCCGACTGTCCCGCCATAAGCAGACCGCCGGCAAGCAACAGTCCTTTATCCACAATCCGCTTCATTCTACCCTCTCCCTGTCCACATATGCCGCCATATTTCCGGGATATCTTCCACTTTCCCGCACACGTTATGATAACCATATCATCATTACAGGGCTGCCGCCACATCTTTTTTGAAAAATAAGAGATTTATGACATTTGTCACATCAAACATCTGACGCTGCTCACTGGTACCGCCGGGCGTCACCCGCTATACTGTAATTACCATCAAATGAGGAGGATTTGTTATGTCAGTACCTGTTGTAGAAATAGAAAATCTGGTAAAACGCTATCAGGAGCTTGTCGCCCTCGATCACTTCAATCTCACAATTGAGGAAGGTGAGATCTTCGGTCTGCTTGGACCAAACGGCTCCGGAAAGACGACAACCATCAACTGCATCCTTGCACTGCTTGCCTTTGACAAGGGAACCGTCCGGGTCTTCGGCCGGGAAATGCGGCCGGACAGCTACGATCTGAAACGTCAGATCGGCGTTGTCATGCAAAATGTCGCTGTCTTTCAGGAATTGACCGTCTATGAAAACATTGATTATTTCTGTGGTCTGTATATCCGCGACAAAGCGCTCCGGCGCCAGTATGTGGAAGAGGCCATCGATTTTGTCGGTCTCAACGATTTCCGCAAATTTTATCCGAAAAAGCTTTCCGGTGGTCTGCTGCGCCGTCTGAATATCGCGTGCGGAATTGCCCACAAGCCAAAGCTCATCATTCTTGACGAGCCGACTGTGGCAGTCGACCCGCAGAGCCGCAATAAAATTCTGGAGGGAATCCAGGAGTTAAACCGCAATGGCGCCACGATCATTTACACTTCCCACTATATGGAGGAGGTGGAGCAGATCTGTACCCGGATCGCCATTATGGACAAAGGCAAAAATCTTGCCATTGGAACCACGGAAGAGTTAAAACGAATGATCAAAAAGAACGAGATCATCTCGATTGATATTCTGGATCTTCTTCCTGCGCAGATTGCAGCGATCCGTGACATAAAGCACGTCTATGAGGTGACCTTTGAACATCACTGCTTAAAAGTGCTGTGCAGCGGCGGTTCCCACAATCTGCCGCACATTCTGAACTATCTGCAGGAACAGAATGTGTCTTTCGGAAGAGTCTATTCCGAACTTCCGACCTTAAATGACGTCTTTCTGGAAATTACCGGAAAAGAACTTCATGATTAGGAGGTACCACCATGTTTTTTCATACGATGAAATATACACTGCTTAATCTGCTGCGGGATAAAGGTCAGGTATTCTGGTGTGTCGCTTTTCCACTTCTGCTCGGAACGATGTTCCATTTTGCATTCGGCGGACTGGGGAGTGGCGAAAGTTTTTCCGCCATCCCGGTTGCAGTTGTGATGCAAGAGGAATCCTCCGAGCTGCGCTCCATGCTTGATTCCCTGTCCAAACCCGGCGAAGATCAGTTCCTTGAAGTTACCTATGCTTCCGCTGCGGATGCCAAGGAACTGCTGAAAGCAAAAGAAGTCTACGGCATCATTACCGCTGATCTGCCAACCGTTTCCGATTATAGAAATGCCGCATCCGCCAAGGATGTTTCCACGTATCCTCTATCGCTGACACTCTCCGCAGAGATGACTTCCGATCCTCTGTACCAGAGTATTTTAAGTGTGCTTGTGGATCGTTTCAACATAGAATACAGTGCCATCGCCCAGGCCGCAATGAAAGATCCCACGAAGCTTCCGGCACTGCTTGATGCGGTTTCTACGGAAGTCAGCTATATCCGGCACGAATCCCTTGGTGCCGGCTCCGTGGATGAATCCCTTACTTACTTTTTTAATCTGATTGCCATGACCTGCCTCTATGCTGCCATGATCGGCAACACGCTCGCCATCTCCAATCAGGCAAATCTGTCAGATCTGGGTGCCAGACGCAATGTCTCGCCGGTTCCCCGGCTGCTTGCCACCCTCGGTGATCTGACCGGAGCTCTGATTTTTGAGTTTTCCTCCTTGCTGATCACCATTGCCTATCTGACACTGGTTCTTAAGGTTGATTTCGGAAACCATCTCGGCGGTGTGGCGCTGACCTGCCTCTGCGGTTGTCTTGCCGGGCTGAGTCTGGGATTTCTGGTCGGTTGTATCGGGCAGTTTTCCAAAGAGACCAAGTTTGGTTTCCTGATGGCTGCAATTATGATCTGCTGCTTTTTAAGCGGTCTGATGATCGGAAACATGCGTGCACTTGTGGAAGATTTCTGCCCGCTGCTCAACCGCATCAATCCTGCAGCTCTCATCTCCGATGCGCTGTATTCACTCGTCGTGTACCCGTCCTACACACGGTTTTTTACAAATATCGCAGGACTCCTGTTACTCTCGGCACTTTTCTGTCTCGGCGGTCTTGCACTGGTAAGGAGGAAAAAATATGCCAGTCTTTAAAGCATTTTTCGCAATCGCAAAAAAACGGCGAAATGCCGCATTGATCTATTTGGGCGTCTACGCGGTGATCACGCTGCTGCTGTCGGCACTCTCGCAGGATTCCATCAACGAGAACTTCAAAGCCAGCCAGCGCTCTATCGCCATCACAGATGAAGACAACACGGATGCAAGCCGCGCTCTGTGCGATTACCTCGCATCCATCCACCAGGTAACAACACCGGAGCCTGGAGAGGACACCGCACTGTTAGATGCAATCTACTACCGCACGCTCAACTATGCCATGGTCATCCCGGAAGGATTTGAAGACCGGGTGCTCGCCGGCGAGACCAAAGACCTTGTCTCCTCCCTGACAATTCCGGGAAGCAGCAGCAGCCAGTACGTGGACAACCAGATTACGCAGTATGTGCAGGCACTGCAGCTCTACCTGGCGGGCGGTGACACCATTGCCGAGGCCATCGACCATACGGATCATACCATTTCCGACCTTCCCAAAGTCTCCGTCACATCTTTTCAGATGTCCGACGCCGACACCAACAGCATGGTTTTTTATTTTTTCCAGTATCTTCCGTATATCTTTCTGGCAATCCTGTTCGCCGGCATGGCTCCGATTCTGGTTACCTTAAACAGCCGCGACATGAAAGCCCGGACGGCGTGCTCCGCTCTTCCCGGAAGAACACGTACTCTTGCCATGGCATCCGGCTGTCTCCTGTACAGTCTCGGCATCTGGCTGCTCTTTCTGCTGCTTGGTCTCGTATTCTACCAGAAAGCCATGCTGCAGCCGTATGTCGGCTATGCAATCTTAAACAGCCTCGCTTTCCTGTTTTTTACGGCTGCACTCTCCCTGCTCATCTCGACGTTCTCGCCGGATGACAATGTATTAAATATGCTGGCAAATATCGTCGGTCTGTCCATGTCCTTTCTCTGCGGTGTCTTTGTCCCACAGTCCATGCTCTCCGGTTCCGTACTTGCCGTAGGACGTTTCCTTCCCGCCTACTGGTACATCCGCGCCAACAATATGCTGGCGGGCTTCGGAAAGGAAGTCTTCGACCTAAGCTTTTACTGGAAATGCATCGGCATCCAGTTCCTCTTTGCCGCCGCCATGTTCGCCCTGACTGCTGTCGCTGCGAAACAGCGCAGGAGCACTGCCACATAGGCAGACAACGCTGTCCTTTGAAGTGCTAAGTCATATTATCCAAAACACATTCTATAGATTTCAGGTAGAACTGCATAGGAAAGATTTATTGAAAAAAATGTGTGCAGTTCTTCCAGCCGGATGACTGCATCTGATTTCGTGTCTCTTCCACGTTTGGACTCTCCCGGAGGGTGTCCGACAAGCCACAGACAATGAGCGGACTTTCTAGTGTCCCTAATGGCACCG
>OGNZ01001354.1_pt1 | contig 10622 bp, 9 predicted proteins | sample 1573601 | NCBI WGS metagenome assembly OGNZ01 (sample SAMEA2582009, study PRJEB24529) | metagenome | biome: Human gut stool | place: China | collected 2011
CAGTTTCACGAAAGCCGGAACATATTCCGGACACTGGTCATTTGGTCCCTTGCATCCACCCGGACAGGATGGGCGCCGGCGCAGACAGGTCGCACTGTAACGCTTTCCATAAAACAGTTCCTGCATCTGGCGGACCATACCAAGATAATTATTGTTCAGCAGACAGATCGTAATTCCGGTACCCTGTGTTACCGCCGTTGCCATCTCCTGAATATTCATCTGTACTCCACCATCACCGGAAATACAGATAACAGGGGTATCCGGATAACCGAATTTTGCACCGATTGCTGCCGGAAGTCCATATCCCATCGTTCCTAACCCCCCGGATGAAAGGAATGTTCTTGGTTCTTTATATTTGAAATACTGAGCTGCCCACATCTGGTTCTGTCCTACATCCGTGACAAAAACCGCCTCGTCAAACGTATGGTTGATGTGTTCCATGATCATCTGTGGTGTCATGCCGCGGTCTCTGCGCATCTCAAGTGGATTCTTTTCATCCCATGCCTTAATTCTCTCCTGCCATGCAGCCGTATCCTTTGGTTCTGCCCATTCCAGCAATTTTTCCAGGGCAAGTTTTGCATCCGATACGATTGGAACGTCTACCACAACATTTCTGGAAATGGAAGCAGTGTCCACGTCAATATGTACAATTTTTGCTTTTGGTGCAAATTCATTCAGATCTCCGGTAATACGGTCGTTAAATCTTGTTCCGATGGAAAATAAAACATCACACTCGCTGACTGCTTTATTGCTTGCATATTTTCCATGCATTCCCGTATTTCCGATATAAAGCGGATGCGTTGTGACAATCGCACCCTTTCCCATAATGGTCGTCACAACCGGAACATTCATTTTCTCTGCAAATTCTTTCAACAGCTCATTTGCTTTTGCAATATTGACACCGCCGCCAGCGAGGATCAATGGTTTCTTTGCTGACTTTAACAGTTTGTATGCTTTTTTCAACTGCCCGATATGCACGCTCTCATTCGGTTTATATCCACGGATCTGCACGCTGTCCGGATATTCCGCCGGTCCGCTCGCCGTCTGGATATCCTTTGGAAGATCAATTAAGACCGGTCCAGGTTTTCCTGTGCTTGCAATGTGAAAGGCCATCTTAATGATCTTTCCTAAATCCTTGCGGTCTCTGACCGTCACACCATACTTTGTGATACTTCTTGTCATTCCGACAATGTCAACTTCCTGAAAAGCATCGTTTCCGATCAGGCTTAACGGCACCTGTCCGGTAAAACAGACAAGCGGAATATTGTCATAATGTGCATCTGCAAGTCCTGTCATGATGTTCGTTGCACCGGGACCGCTGGTCACCAGGCAGACACCCACTTTTCCTGTCGATTTTGCATATCCCTCTGCCTCATGTAAAAGTCCCTGCTCATGTCTTGGTAAGACAATTTCAATCTCATCCTGTTTATATAATTCATCAAAAAGATCCGTCACCGTTCCACCCGGATAACCGAAAATCGTATCGACACCCTCTTCCTGTAATGCCTTGACAAATAATTTTCTACCTGTAATATCCATCTTTCTGTCTTACCCTTTCCATTTATACTTCAAAATAATCTGTGCTTTCATAAAATGATACTTTCTGCTGACTGTGTATCTTTTTTCCTCTGACTAACCGATATAACCTAATGTTTTGAGCAAAAAAATCCATCCGGTCAACGTAAACGCCGCCATCAATGTCGTTGTTACAATAACGCTCGCCGTCAGCACTTCATCATTGTTCATGCTCTTTGCCATAATATAACAGCTCGGCGTGGTCGGGGATGCCAGCATGATCAGAATTGCGATCATCTTTTCCCCTGAAAATCCCATCCAGGCAGCAACCGGCAGAAAAACAAGTGGCTGAAGCACCAGTTTGATCATGGACGCCGCCATGGTCGGTGCGATCTTCGCCAGCGCTTTTCTTCCCTCAAATCCTGCTCCGATGGTGATCAGTGCCAAAGGGGTTGCCATCTGCGCCACGTTGCTGACCGTCTTATTTACCAGCGTCGGGAACTGGATCTCAAGCAGTCCCACGATCAGTCCTGCCAGGATACTTAAAATGATCGGATTCTTACATATATTGATCCCCGCCTGCCGGATCTTTGCTTTCTTGTCGATTCCTGTGCTGTCATTTGCCTCAAATGTCAGCACGATCACAGAAAAAATATTATAGAGCGGCACTGCACTGACGATCATCAGCGGTTCCATTGCAGAGGAACCGTAGATATTCTGGATAAAAGCCAGCCCCATAACCGCCGCACTTCCGCGGAAAGACGACTGTACAAATGCCCCGCGGATCGTTTTGTCCCGCACCAGAAGTTTTGCTGTACCCCATACCACCCAGAAACAGATGGTACTCACGATCGCACAGAAAAGCACATATTTAATATCAAATACTGCTTTAATATCAACGCCTGCAATGTCCTTAAACAGCATAAACGGAAGCGTGACCTTGAAATTGAACTTATTTGCCACTGTGACAAAGTTATCATTCAGCATTCCGATCTGCTTTAAAATGTATCCGATCACCATGACCAGAAAAATAGGCATTGTCACGTTGATACTATAGATAAAATTTTCCATTTTTTTCTTTTTCCTATCAGGAAACTCCTCGTTCAAGTAAAGGTAAAACCCAGCAGTCTCTCTGTCTGGGTTTTAGCAATTATAAATCAATTTTCATCTTTTTGGTATGATATATTTTAACAACTTTATTGACATTATTTAATTTTCTCGTATTTGTAAAAATAATATTCCAGATCAAAATACGTCTGTTCCTCACTGTCCTGCGTGATTTTCCACTCCGGCATCTCATCGAGATTCGGGAAATAGGCATCTGCCTCAAATGCATAGTCGATCTTTGTGATATGCGCCACATCACAGTCATCGAGAAGCTGTTTATAAATGGTCTCTCCACCGATCACATAAATATCCTCACTTGGATATTTCTTTAACTCTTCCCGCAATTCTTCCATCGAATGAACGATAATGGCATCTCCCGCCTTAAAATTTTTATCATGCGTCAGCACGATGTTCACTCTTTTTTTGAGAGGCTGTCCGTTTGGAAAACTCTCCAACGTTTTTCTTCCCATGACGACCACTTTCCCGGTTGTCGTCTCACGGAAAAACTTCATGTCTGCCGGAATACTCACCAGCAGTTTATTCTTACATCCGATTGCCCAGTTTTTATCTACAGCTGCGATTAAATTCATATTTCCTCCAACTTTTCACTCTGTATCACTTGTCAGTGTCGTATTATTTTATCCTGTATTTTATCCTCTCATAAAATATTCCAGTCAGGCTTATACTGCGATCGGAATATTTTTGATCTGCGGCCCCGTCACATAATCCTCAATGGTAATATCTTTAGTCGTAAACTGATAAAAATCTTTGATTTCCGGGTTTAATGTGAATTTTGGCGCCGGATGCTGCTCTCTCCCGATCAGTTCCTTAATGATCGGGATATGACGGTCATAAATGTGAGCATCCGCAATCACATGTACCAGCTCGCCGACCTGCATATCACACACCTGCGCAAGCATATGCATTAATACCGCATACTGACACACATTCCAGTTATTTGCCGCTAACACATCCTGGGAACGCTGATTCAGAATAGCATTCAAAGTCAGCTTTTCGTCTCCCTCCTTGTGTGTCACGTTAAATGTCATACTGTAGGCACACGGATATAAATTCATTTCATGAAGATCCTGGTGCACATAAATATTTGTCATAATGCGGCGGCTGAACGGATTATGTTTCAGATCATAAATCACGCGGTCAACCTGATCCATCATGCCTTCTTTATACTGATGTTTTACCCCTAACTGGTATCCGTATGCTTTTCCGATGGAACCATCTTCGTCTGCCCATTCATCCCATACGGTACTGTTTAAATCATGGATGTTATTTGATTTTCTCTGCCAGATCCAGAGCATCTCTTCCGTACATGTTTTGATGGCAGTTTTTCTTAATGTGATTGCCGGAAACTCTTTTGAGAGATCATAACGGTTGACCACACCGAATTTTTTGATCGTGTAGGCACTCGTTCCATCTTCCCAGTGTGGGCGGACTTTCTCGCCCTCCGTACTTGTCCCGTTCTCTAAAATATCCTTACACATATCTACAAAAATCTTGTCTGCAAGACTCATCTTCTATCCTCATCTTTCTATCATTTTGCACATTTGAAAATCTCATTCTTTCGTACCTTTGCAGTAAAATGCCCATGTACGATCCGAACAGTACTATTCTATCCAATTTTCGTATAAAGTGCAAGAAATAACATCCCGACTGTTATTCGAATATTTTATGACTGCGATATATTTTTGTCATAAAGTTCATTTCTGTTTCTACCAAATTTCATTGATTTTTCCAGTAAAATGCAGTATAGTGAAGAAAGTTTAAGAAGTTAGGAGATTGATTATGAGTCAGGCAAAAGTAGACCGTTATAAAGAAGAAAAAAAGAATCGTAAGAAAATTATGGCAAAGGAAAAGAGAATGCGTATCGCCGGTTATGTCGCTGGCTGTCTTGTCGCTGCCGGTATCATCGGCTGGGCCGGTTACTCCGGATACAGTGCTTATGAGGCAAACAAGCCTATGGAAACCATTTATGCAAACCTTGATTCCGTTACAGACTATATGAGTTCTTTAAATGCGGAATAAAAATTACTGGAACGAGATACGAGTGAACAGTAACGATTAAAATAAATCAATAAAACAGATTAAAAATGGACCATTGACTTTACCAGATCAAAGTGCTATTTTGTTATTCAAACAGAGAACAAAATGCAACGAACAGAACAAGGTTATCTGAGCAACCTGTATCACAGAGAGCTGCCGGTTGGTGTAAGGCAGTATACAGCTTCAGGAACTATCCTCTGCGAGCAGTGCACTGAATTTTCATAGTAGGTGTCACCGGTATTCTACCGTTATTTAGAAGCTTATTGTTGTAGGCATCTGCCCACAAAGATAAGACAGAGAGGTCGTATTTTACGGCAAACAAAGTGGTAACGCGGAAGCTTACGCCTTCGTCTTTGACTGCACATTCGTGCAGCAGGACGAGGGCGTTTTTGTTTTACAGAAATGCCATCCTTCTCTTTGCCCAATGTTGATCTATCAGAAAGGAGCCGCCTTCGGGCGGGAAAAAAATGAATGGTTTAGTGATTATCTTAATCGGAATCGTAGCACTGGGTGCCGGCTATCTCTTCTATGGGCGCTGGCTGGCAAAGAAATGGGGCATTGATCCGAATGCCAAGACTCCCGCTTACACCCATGAGGATGGCGAGGATTATGTCCCGTCTTCCAGATTTACTGTGTTTTCTCATCAGTTTTCTTCCATCGCAGGCGCCGGCCCTGTCACCGGTCCGATCTTAGCCTCCGTATTCGGCTGGGTGCCGGTACTTTTGTGGCTGATCATCGGCGGTCTGTTTTTCGGCGCGGTACAGGATTTCGGTGCGCTGTATGCCTCGGTCAAAAATGAGGGCAAGTCGATGGGTATGATTATTGAAAAATATATCGGCAAGACCGGCCGAAAGCTTTTCATGCTGTTCTGCTGGCTGTTCACCCTGCTTGTCATCGCAGCGTTCACGGACATGGTTGCCGGCACGTTTGTCGGAAAAGGCGTGGACGGCATGACCGCCGAGACCTCCTACGCGAACTCCGCCGCCGCTTCCATCTCCATGCTCTTTATCGTCGTCGCCGTTGTCTTCGGTCTGATCCAGAAGCACGTCGGCAAGATGAATGAAGTGGTAAAAGCGGTCGTTGCGATCGCGCTGCTCGTTGCCATGTTTGCAGTCGGTATGGCACTTCCGATCTGCACCACCAAATCCGCCTGGATCTACATTGTCATGGCTTACCTGTTTCTGGCATCCGTCATGCCGATGTGGCTTCTCATGCAGCCGCGTGATTATATGACAACGTTCATGCTGCTCGGCATGATCATCGGCGCGGTGGTCGGCGTTCTCGTCGCTCATCCTGCCATGCAGTTAAATGCTTTTAACGGCTTTACCGTAAACGGCAGCAGCCTTTTTCCAACGCTGTTCGTCACGATCGCCTGCGGTGCCGTCTCCGGTTTCCACAGCCTGGTCTCCTCGGGAACGTCCTCCAAGACGATCAGCAACGAAAAAGATATGCCGATGGTCGGCTACGGCGCAATGGTTGTTGAGTCCCTGTTAGGCATTGTCTCCCTTGTCGTTGTCGGTGCTGTCGCGGTAAACGGAACCAAGCCGGACGGAACTCCGTTTGCCATCTTCTCCTCCGGCGTTGCCGGTTTCCTCGAGAAGTTTGGTCTTCCGGTACAGGTTGCCACGGTCTTCATGACCATGTGCGTCTCCGCGCTTGCGCTGACATCTCTGGATTCCGTCGCACGTATCGGGCGTATGTCCTTCCAGGAACTGTTCTACGGCGACACGACCGATCCGGCAAAAATGTCTCCGCTGCAGCGCGTGCTGACAAATAAATATTTTGCCACGGTCATCACCCTGTTCTTCGGCTATCTGCTGACACTCGGCGGATATAACAATGTGTGGCCGCTGTTCGGTTCCGCAAACCAGCTTCTCGCCGCACTCGTCCTGATCGCATTGGCAGTCTTCTTAAAAACGACCGGACGCACCGGCTGGACGCTCTACATCCCGATGTTCGCCATGCTCGCCGTGACGTTCACCGCTCTCATCCAGAAGACAATCGCTCTTGTGAAAAACATTGCCGGCGGTCAGGCGACATTCCTCGTCGACGGACTGCAGTTCATCGTTGCCGTACTTTTAATGGTGCTCGGCGTTCTGGTTGCCTTCAGCTGCTTAAAGAAGCTGTTTGGAAAGAGCCGTGCCGGTCAGGCGGCATAATATTGACGTAAAAAGGAATCGCCACAATAAGCATAGACCTCTTTGGGGCGATAAGTAATATTATAAGAAGATCACACCATGGGATTTCAGATGGAAATACAGATGGACATTCGGATCAAAAAATGTGGCATTTCTAACCGACTGAATGTCTGCATCTTCGATGATCCGTGTCTTTCCAAGTTTGGAACACTCCACGGACTGTGTCCGCAAGCCAGCAGACAATTTTAGGACTTTTGTGCGTGTCCCTTATTGGCACCTCTGAACATAACATAACCGCGCGAAGCCGATGTTTGAATTGCCATCTGCCATATTTTTAATAGCAGATGGCAACGAGTTTCGGTTCGCGCGGTTTTATATTGTCTGTGAAGAGGTGCCATTAGGGACACCAGAAAGTCCGCCCATTGTCTCCGGTGTGTCGGACATGCACCCGTCGGATTGTCCAAACGTGGAAGAGACACGGAATCCGATGCAAACATTCAGCCGGAAGAAATGCTCACATTTTTCTCCAACGAATATTCCATCTGCATTTCCACATGAAATCCCGAAGTGTATTCTGATAATATTACTTATTAAAGCTGTTAAAGATAATATACAGGATGATGTGTCCAAAGAATTGGACACATGATGCGATACACTCCTTTTATCAGATGACGAAAGGAGTGTATTTTTTATGAAAGGATATGTTGTAGCGGCAGGCTATATGGGATATGTAAACGGAGAATACATGCTCTTCTCGAATGAGGATGACTACAGAGAATATTTTGAAGATTAGAGATAAAATGAGATAAAAGAGGAAATTGCCACATGCCCAAAAGCCGGTCGTAGCGAACGGAAGGAAGCTTAGAACGCTGTCTGCGGATATTGAAATTTTAAATGGGATGTGGGATAATGTACGCGTAGGCAATGAGCGGGCTGCCCGGCGAAGTAAAGCAGCCGCCATTGGTCTATGTATTGCAAGGAAAGAAGGAATTCAGATGTCAGAGAAGGAAATCGAACTCTATGGAAAACAGGTGGATGAGATCAAGATTCGGCCTTATGAGCATCACGCCAAGTATTACGAGACGGATCAGATGGGCATCATTCATCATTCCAACTATATCAAATGGATGGAAGAGGCGCGGATGGATCTGATGGATCAGATCGGACTCTCCTATAAGGAGATGGAGGCAATGGAGATCATCAGCCCGGTGCTGTCGGTGTCCTGCGAGTATCACAGCATGGTTCATTTTGATGATGTGGTTGTCATTGAGCCGCGGATTACCAAGTATAACGGAATCAAGATGGAAGTGGAGTACCGGATGACGGATAAGGCGACGGGAGAACTTCGCACTACAGGAACAAGTTCCCACTGCTTTTTGAACCGTTCCGGAAGACCGATTTCGTTGAAACGGTCTTATCCGGAGATTGATACAAAGTTCTTTGAGTACACAGATATTTAGAACAAAATGGAGCGGATAGACGCTCCGGAATGGAGAATACTATGATTCAGGAAAGATTAAGCGCATTGCGCGAGGAGATGAAAAAGCGGAAGATCGATATTTATATTGTACCGACCGCCGATTTTCATGAGTCCGAATATGTAGGGGAGCATTTTAAAGCCAGAAAGTTTATCACCGGTTTCACCGGATCGGCAGGCACGGCGGTCATTACCCTGACAGAGGCAGGACTGTTGACGGACGCTATTTCGTGCAGGCGGAAAAGCAGCTTGCCGGAAGTACCGTGATGCTCTACCGCATGGGTGAAGAGGGTGTGCCGACCGTGGATGAGTTCGTTGAAAAAGAACTGCCGGAGAGCGGCTGCATCGGATTTGACGGCAGAGTGGTGAACGGAAGCTGGGGCAGAAAGCTTCTCGCCATTGCGGAGAAAAAGAAGGGGTCTTTGTACGTGACGGAGGATCTGATTGATCTGATCTGGAAGGATCGCCCGGCGCTTTCTAAGGAACCGCTGTTTTTGCTTGAGGAGAAGTACTCCGGCAAGAGCACGGCAGACAAGATCGCGGATCTGCGCAAGGTAATGGAAAAAGAGGGAGCCAATGTGCATATTCTGACTTCCTTATACGATATAGCATGGCTGTTAAACATCCGCGGCGGAGACATCGATTACGTGCCGGTCATCCTGTCCTACCTGGTGCTTACCGACAAGGAGTGCATCTGGTTTTTACAGGAAGAAGTTGTGGATGAGAAGATTGCAGCATATCTAAAAGAGAATCACATCACAACCAGACCTTACGATGCAATCTATGATTATGTGAAAGAGATCCCGGCGGACGCATGCGTACTGATGAATGGCAATACGGTCAACTACCGCATTACCAGCAGCCTGAAAAAAGAGATCCGCATTGTGGACCAGCCGAACCCGACCGAGATCATGAAAGCGGTCAAGAATCCGGTCGAGGTGGAGAATATCCGCAAGGCACATGTGAAGGACGGTGTGGCATTCACCAAATTCATGTACTGGCTGAAGACCAATATCGGCAAGATTCCGATGACGGAGATCTCCGCATCGGATTACCTGGAGGCGCGCAGAAGAGAGCAGGATAACTTTATCGAGTTAAGCTTTGACACGATCTGTGCATACGGACCGAACGCTGCCATGATGCACTATGCGGCGACTCCGGAATCGGATGCCGAGTTAAAGCCGGAAGGCTTCCTGCTGGTAGATTCCGGCGGACACTATTTCGAGGGAACGACCGACATCACAAGAACGATGGCGCTCGGATCGATCACAGACGAGATGCGGCTGCATTTTACAACGGTATGCCGCTCCAACATGAACCTTGCAAACGTCAAGTTCCTCTACGGCTGCACCGGACTGAATCTGGATATTTTATCCCGCGGGCCGCTCTGGCAGATGGGCATTGATTACAAGTGCGGTACCGGACACGGTGTGGGCTACATTTTGAATGTGCACGAGGGACCGAACGGCTTCCGCTGGAGAGTGGTGCCGGAGCGCCATGATAACGGCACGCTGGAAGAGGGTATGGTCACGACGGATGAGCCGGGCGTATATCTGGAAGGCAAATACGGTATCCGTACCGAGAACGAACTGGTATGCCACAAGGCGGAGAAAAACGAGTACGGCCAGTTCATGAATTTTGAAAATATTACGTACGCACCGATTGATCTGGATGCCATTGATCCGGACGAGATGACGGGACGTGAGAAGAAGATGTTAAATGACTATCATGCAATGGTATACAAGACACTCTCTCCGTACATGACACCGGAAGAGAATGAGTGGCTGAAGAAGTATACAAGAGCAATCTAGAAACGGAGACAGAAATGAGCGAAAAGCTGGTATTGATTGACGGACACAGTATTTTGAACCGGGCATTTTTCGGAATCCCGGATCTGACCAATTCCGAGGGACTTCACACGAACGCGGTATACGGATTTTTAAATATCATGTTCAAGATACTGGAGGAGGAGCAGCCCGATTACCTGACGGTTGCGTTTGATGTGTCTGAGCCGACGTTTCGCCACAAGATGTTTGCGGAATACAAGGGCACCCGCAAGCCGATGGCGGCAGAGTTAAAGCAGCAGGTGCCCCTGATGAAAGAGATGCTGCGTGCGATGGGTGTGACCATCATTGAAAAAGGCGGTTACGAGGCGGATGATCTGCTTGGAACCATCGCAAAGCGCAGTGAGGCGGCAGGTGTGGAGGTTGCGGTCGTATCCGGTGACCGTGATCTTCTGCAGCTTGCAACAGATCATATCAAGATCCGGATCCCGAAGACGAAGAGGACGGGAACCGAGATTGAGGACTACAACGCGAAGGAAGTCC
>OGNZ01001360.1_pt1 | contig 10543 bp, 8 predicted proteins | sample 1573601 | NCBI WGS metagenome assembly OGNZ01 (sample SAMEA2582009, study PRJEB24529) | metagenome | biome: Human gut stool | place: China | collected 2011
TGGAACTCTAAGTAAATATGTTATATTAAATTGTTGGGATAGATTACCACAAAAATCGAGCCGTGTCAACAAAAAGTTTTGAAAACACACTACTTTCGGCAGATTGCGAGAAAAAATGATGGAAACCTTGGTAAAAAGAGAGGGCTGGATAGCTCGTTCTGTTTGCAACGGAATGCAAACTCGGAACTTTTCCGAGCAGAAAAACAACCGTCTGCTTCAAGTTGAGCTTGAAAACGGACGATCATTCTTGCAAAATGATTGTCAAATTTGGGAGGCGTTTTGAGCAGCCTCATAGTGCTAACAAGAGGTGTCTTCACACGTATATATATACCATTTTTGCGTTGCAAAATACTTGTTGGGGAACACCCAAGCCCTTGAACTGCATCCGATGGATGCAGGCTGCACGTTTTTGAAAAACGCTCTTTCGGTGCTCCGTATGAAGCACCGAAAACGAACCCGTTGAGGGTCAAAAGCATCAGGTGGGGTCGGTAGGCTCCCCGGCTTCAATTTTACCCAGATACCGCCACAGGGTCGTGCGGCTGATGCCCAGCTGCCGGGCGGCGGCGGCGCGGTTGCCGCCGTGGGCGGCTACCGTCTGCTGCACCACCTCGCCGATGATGCTTTCCAGCGTGCGGGAGGTGTCGGTGCTGACCACCGCCGCCGGGTGCGCTGCCGGGGCGCTGCGCAGACTGCGCTCCTTGGAGAGCAGGTCTGCCACGCTGCTGCTGCGGATGTAGGGGCCGTTCGTCAGGGTGGCAAGGGAGCGCAGAAGGTTTTTGAACTGGGTGTAGTTGTTCGGCCACGGGTACTGCCGCAGCATCTCGATGGCGCGGGGCTCAAAGCCGGAGATCTGCTTGCCCAGCTCCAGATTCAGGCTGTTCAGGTACAAACTGGAAAGGGACGGGATCTCATCCGACCGGCTGCGCAGCGGGGGCAGTTCCAGCGTCAGCGCGCCCAACCGCTCGATAAAGCGGCGGGTGACCGGCGAGACCGGCTCTTCCGGGCGCACCGAGCGGGAGAACAGCAGCCGCACCCGGCGGGCAAGACCGGTCTCCTCGATGGCAGCCAGCAGTTCGGCGCTCCACTGTTCCGGGATAGCCTCAAAGTTCTGGAAGTAGACCGTGTTGCCGTTGGCGTTCAGGGGCGAGTTATAGTGGTTGAGCAGAAAATCCCATGATTTATCGTTCATCAAGGCGCAGTTCGCCACCACGAGGGGGCGGTTTACCAGTGCGCTGTGCAGGTAGAGGTAGCGGGCAATCTGCTCTTTGCCGGTGCCCGGCTCGCCGCAGATGAACAGAGGCTGGCGCACGGCAGCAAGGGCGTTGATCTCGGCGTCCTGCGTGCCCATGGCACCGCTCAGGCTGTAAAAGCTGTTAGAGAAAAGATATTCGCACTCGCCTTTGTTCAGCGACCGCAGCCCCGGGCGGTTGGAATGCAGCGGGATGCGGGAGGGCACGCAGTAGAACAGATACCGCTGCACATTGTTCATCAGCAGCACCTGTGCTGTGATGCTGTACAGCTGGCTACGCTCGGTGTAATAGAACTTTAAGCTGCCCGTGGCGGGGATCTCCCGCAGATGGGTCTGCAAACAGCGGTGCAGCTCCGGGGAGATGTCCTTCATATTATTATAGTACAGGCTGCCGTCCGGCTCCATCACCACCACCCGGCCGCCCTGCTCCTGCGTGATGCTGCGTAGAAACAGGTTCTCCTGCCGCAGCTGGCCGAACCATGTGCTGATGTTCACCGCCTGATCGATGGCGCTGTGCAGGCTCTCGATGCCGGAGGTGATCAGGAAGGCGTCAAAGCCCATCTCCCGGGCAATGGTGTGGGTGACCATGTCACAGACCACCATCCGGTAGCCGCCCTGCTTGAGCCGCTCCAAGGTATGGCGCACCTCCTCGGCACTGCGGACGGTAAGGATGTCCAGATCAAAGTTCAGCAGGCTGCAAAGGGTGTGGGCGGGTTCGGTGATGCTGGGAAAGCCCACGATGGCGTACAGGCTGGTGTAGTTCTCTGCCAGTTTCATGGTGCGCAGCACATCATACACCGAGATATGGATATCCACCACCGGCAGGTCGGTCACCTGCCGGATCAGGGTGGCGGTGCCGCCGCGGGAGATAATGCAGTCGTAGCTGTTGGGGGCCATGCGCTGCACGATGGCCTGTCCCTCTTCCAGATCGCCGGTGTACACCTCCAGCTCAACGTTGGGGTAGGCCTGCGCCGCCTGCTCCATGGCGGTGCGCATTCCGTCGTAGGGGGCAATGCCCAGAATGCGGGTGTGAGTCTCGACCATAAAACGTCCCTCCGTGTTTCTCTTTGAAACTATTATAAACGGTCTGGTTCAAAAAGAAAACAGAATATGGTTTCAAAATAGAACGTTTTTGCCAACAAAACAAAAAGAAAATTGAAAACGTGCTAAAATGAAACGCTTTTCCCGCTTGCGCCGGGTGCATTCCCGCGGTGGATACGGCATAATGAAAGCACAAAAACAAGTGAGGAGGCACGAACGAATGCTTCGCCTGCTGATGATTGCAGATGATTTTACGGGTGCGCTGGACACCGGCGTACAGCTTGCGGCACACGGCATCCCCACGCAGGTCGTGGTGGGGCAGGCAGACCTTTCCGCGTGCAACAGCACCGTGCTGGTGGTGGATACCGAAACGCGGCATCTGTCCGCCGCAAAGGCTGCAAAGGCCGTTGAAGAGCTGACCCGCAGCGCGGTGGAAAACGGCGTGGGCTGCATCTATAAAAAGACGGATTCCGCCCTGCGCGGCAACATCGGCGCAGAGCTTGCCGCCCTGCTCAAAGCAAGCGGCGCACGCAATTTGCCCTTTCTGCCGGCCTTCCCGCAGATCGGACGCACCACAAAAAAGGGCGTCCACTACATCGACGGTGTGCCGGTGAACGAAAGCCCCTTCGGCATCGACCCCTTCGAACCGGTGCGCTGCGCCGAGGTGACAAAGCTGATCCATTTGCAGACTGAGATCCCCGCACAGAACCTGCGCCCCGGTGAGACGGCAGCGGACAAGACCGGCATTCTGGTGTATGACGCTGCAACCGCCGCAGATCTGGAAACCGCCGGGCGGCAGCTGTTCCAGAATGGAACACCCCCGGTGCTGGCAGGCTGTGCAGGCTTTGCCGCCTTTCTGCCGGAGCTGCTGGGGCTTTCGGACGGCAGCGTGGTCGAGCCCCCGCAGCTGGACCCCCGGCTGCTGGTGCTCTGCGGCAGCGTGAACCCCATCACCCTGCGGCAGATGGACACCGCCGAAAAGGCAGGCTTTGCCCGCCTGCGGCTGACCCCCCGGCAGAAGCTGGAGCCCGGCTACTGGGCAAGCGCCGACGGCAAGGCTGCGCTGGCAGAAATTGAACAGATGCTGGCAGCAAACCCCCGCTGCATCATCGAGACGAATGACGCCGGGGGCAACCAGCTTACCGCCGATTACGCCGCCGCCCGGGGCATTGACTTGGACGGCATGCGGGTGGGCATTTCCGGCAGCGTCGGGCAGATGTTCGGGGCGCTGTTCGGCAGCGAACATCTGGGTACGCTGCTGCTCACCGGCGGCGACACCCTGCTGCAATGTATGAACAGCGTGGGCGCACGGGAGCTGGAACCGGTGTGCGAACTGGAAAGCGGCATCGTGCTGGCGCGGTTCACCTATCAGGGGCGCACCCGCTACGTCATTACCAAGTCCGGCGGCTTTGGGCAGGAGGATCTGCTGGTGGAGCTGGCAGACCGCATTGCAAAGCATTGAAAATGGAAGCAGACAGCCCTTTGCGGCTGGAACAGAAGATAAATGTAACAGAAGGAGAACGACCATGACCTATGCAAAACTGCCCGGCCTGACTTGGGACGGCACCGTGTACGAGAACGAGGAGATGGGCACGCTGGAGGCCCTGCTGCCCACCGGCGGCTGGCCCACCGCCCACGCACCTGCCATGGTGGAGCTGCCCAACGGTGATCTGCTCTGCTGCTGGTTCGCCGGTACTTATGAGGGCAGCGCAGATGTGCACATCATCTGCTCGGTGCTGCCGCATGACGGTACCAAGTGGCTGGAGCCGGTGGATATCTCCGGTGACCCCACCCGCAGCGAGCAGAACCCCTCGCTGTTCTACGGCCCGGATAACGCCGTGTGGGCGATGTACACCGCCCAGCTGGACCGTGTAGAGGGCAAGGACAATATGCAGTTCACCGCCGTGGTGCGCTGCCAGAAGAGCACCGACGGCGGCAAGACATGGGGCGCTTACACCACCGTGTTCCCGGAGGAAGGCACCTTCTGCCGCCAGCCCATTCAGGTGCTGTCCAACGGCCGCTGGATCTTTGCCAACTGGCTGTGCACCGACTCTGCCGAGGGTCTGTCCGGCGACCCCACCGCCTTCCGCATTTCGGACGATGAGGGTAAAACTTGGCGCATGGTCATGATGCCCGGCAGCAACGGCCACGTCCACGCCAATGTCATCGAGTTGGAGCCGGGGCATCTGGTGGCCTTTATGCGCAACCGCGAGGCCTACCGCATCCACCGCAGCGAGTCCTTTGACTGGGGCGAGACTTGGACGGTGCCCGCACCCACCCCGCTGCCCAACAACAACTCCAGCATCAGCGCGGTCAAGCTGCAGAGCGGCCGCATCGCCATTGCCTATAACCCCACCTGCACCCCGAACCCCGTGCCCGGCAAGGCTGCATGGCCCGGCCTGCGCTGCCCGGTGGCGGTGGCGCTCTCGGAGGACGGCGGCCTGACCTTCCCCATCATCCGCTGGATGGAGCGCGGCGAGGGCTACATGGGCGATGAGAACAAGACCAACAACAAGCAGTACGAGTACCCCTACCTGATGCAGGGACGGGACGGCATACTGCATCTGGCCTACGCTGCCCGCACCCGGCAGGGCATCAAGTACGTCCGCTTCTCGGAGCAGGACGTTCTGGGCACAAAGCGGGAGACTGTGGGTCTGTATAACCCCACCGCAGCCCAGAGCCGCTGAAAAAGCTTTTCGGAATTTCTATCCTTTTTATAGATCAGAACATCATTCAGGAGGTTGATCAGTATGTTGACCCAGTACAATCTTAAAATGCCGCACGCAGTTTACGGCGGCGAGAACGCTATGGACAATATCACCGCCATCATCAAGGCGCGCGGCGCAAAAAAGGTAGCCATGTTCACCGATAAGGGCATTGAGGGCGCTGGCCTGTTCGCCCTGCCGGAAGAGGCTGTCAAGGCCTCCGGCGCAGAGTATTATGTGCTGGACGAGCTGCCCCCGGAGCCCAGCTACATGGCTGTGCAGAAGCTGGTGGACGAGTTCAAGGTCTCCGGTGCAGACCTCATCGTGGCCTGCGGCGGCGGCTCTGTGATGGACGCTGCCAAGCTGGCAAGCGTGCTGGTGACCGACGCCTACGGCGTGAAGGAGCTGCTGGATAACCCCGGCATGGCACAGAAGTGCGTGCCCATTGTGCTGATCCCCACCACCGCCGGTACCGGCGCCGAGGTCACCCCCAACGCCATCGTGGCTGTGCCCGAAAAGGAGCTGAAGGTGGGCATCGTCAACGAGAACATGATCGCGGACTACGTCATTCTGGACGCCCGCATGATCAAGAACCTGCCCCGCAAGATCGCAGCCGCTACCGGCGTGGATGCGCTGGCACACTGCATCGAGTGCTTTACCAGCAACAAGGCCAACCCCTTCAGCGATCTGTACGCACTGGAAGGCCTTGACCTGATCCTGAACAACATCGAAAAAGCCTGCGATGACCCCGAGGCCATGGCAGAGAAGAACCGGATGCAGATCGCAGCCTACTACGGCGGTCTGGCCATCACCGCTTCCGGCACCACCGCTGTGCACGCACTGAGCTACCCGCTGGGCGGCAAGTACCACATTGCACACGGCGTGTCCAACGCCATCCTGCTGGCACCGGTCATGCGCTTCAACAGCGAGCACCCCGCCGTGCGCGAGCGTCTGGCTGCCGCCTATGACCGCTGCTGCCACGAGGAAAAGACCTGCACCACCGTGGAGGAAAAGACTGCATGGATGATCGCCCGTCTGGAGCACATCGTCAAGCATCTGGATATCCCCACCAGCCTCAAGGAGTTCGGCGTGCCTGCCGAGGATCTGGAAGGTCTGGTCAACGCCGGTATGCAGGTACAGCGCCTGCTGGTGAACAATATGCGCCCCGTTACCGCCGACGACGCACGCAAGCTGTATCAGGAGATCATGTAACAGAAAAGGAGTAAAGACTTATGAAGACCAGCGATATCAAGGGCATCATCCCTCCCGTAATCACCCCCATGAACAATGACCCCGAGCAGACGGTCAACCATCAGGCTCTGCGCGAGCAGGTGGAGCGCCTGCTGGCAGGCGGCGTGCACGGCATCTTCCCCATGGGCACCAACGGCGAAGCCTACGCCCTGTCCTTCCAGGAGAAGGAAGAGATCCTTGCCACTGTCATCGATCAGGTAAAGGGCCGCGTACCGGTCTACGCAGGCACCGGCTGCATCACCACCGCCGAAACCATCCGCCTGAGCAAGCGTGCCGAGGAGCTGGGCGCAGATGCACTGTCCATCATCACCCCCAGCTTTGCACTGGCCTCCCAGAAGGAGCTGTATGACCACTACACCGCCGTGGCAAAGGCCGTGAACCTGCCCATCATCCTGTACAACATCCCCGCCCGCACCGGCAACAAGCTGCTGCCCGAGACCGTGCAGGCACTGTGCCGTGACGTGGAGAACATCGTAGGCGCAAAGGATTCCAGCGGCGATATCGAGAACCTAAAGGCCTACATCCGCCTGACCCGTGAGCTGGACAAGGAAGTTGCCATTCTGGCCGGCAACGACGGCGCTATCCTGACCTGCCTGAAAGAGGGCGGCGCAGGCGGCATTGCAGGCCGCGCCAACATCTGGCCGGAGACCGTTGCCAAGATCTACGATTGCTTCAAGGCTGGGGATCTGGAGGGCGCACAGGCTGCACAGGACGCCATTGCCATCCTGCAGCAGACCTTCAAGTACGGCAACCCCAACACCATCATCAAGACCGCCGTTGCCCTGCAGGGTCACCCCGTTGGCAAGTGCCGCGCACCCTTCAACTATGTGCCGGAAGAGGGCATGGAGGCCATCAAGAAGGTTCTGGCCGAGAATGAGGCCAAGGGTCTGCACTGAAACGCGCTGAAGCAAGGAGAAGGCTGCTATGAATAAACCCATTGTCGGTATTACCATGGGCGATCCCGCCGGTTCCGGCCCGGAGATCACCATCAAGGCTCTGGCTGACCCGGAGCAGTACAGCTACTGCCGCCCCATCGTGGTGGGCGATGTGAAGGGGATGGAGCAGGCCAAGAAGTTCGTTGGCCGCGAGGACATCGTCATCCACCGCTGCGAGAAGGTGTCGGATGCCCTGTTCACCCCCGGCACCATCGACGTGCTGCATCTGGATCTGATCGAGGACATCAGCAAGTTCGAGATAGCAAAGGTCAGCGTGGAGGGCGGCAACGCAGCCTTCCAGTGCGTCAAGAAGGTCATCGAGCTTGCCATGGCCGGTGAGGTGGATGCTACCTGCACCAACGCCCTGAACAAGGAAGCCATGAACAAGGCACTGGAGTACTACCACGGCGAAAAGTCGGACGGCTACACCCACTTTGACGGCCATACCGAGATCTACGCCACCTACACCCACACCAAAAAGTACACCATGATGCTGGCTCATCACGACCTGCGCGTGGTGCACGTTTCCACCCACGTTTCCCTGCGGGAAGCCTGCGACCGGGTCAAGAAGGATCGCGTGCTGGAGGTCATCGAGATCGCCAACAAGGCCTGCAAGGATATGGGCATCGAGAACCCCCGCATCGCTGTGGCAGGTCTGAACCCCCACTGCGGTGAGAACGGCCTGTTAGGCCGGGAGGAGATCGAGGAGATCACCCCCGCCATTGAGGCTGCTAAGGCCGAGGGCATCACCGGTGTCGTGGGTCCCTGCCCGCCGGACAGCGTGTTCTCGCAGGCCATCGGCGGCTGGTACGATATCGTGGTGTGTATGTACCACGATCAGGGTCACATCCCGCTCAAGACCGTGGGCTTTGTCTACGACCGCGAAAAGCAGGAGTGGAAGGCCGTGGAGGGCGTCAACGTCACGCTGGGTCTGCCCATCATCCGCGCCAGCGTGGATCACGGCACCGACTTCTACCACGCCGGTAAGGGCAACGGCAACGAGCTGAGCCTTGTCAATGCCATCAAGTATGCGGTCAAAATGACCGGCCGCGCCAACTAAATTATCCCCATCCCAACCAATTCTTCATTTTCTTCCAGAGAGAGCCGCTGCACCCCGTACGGTGCGGCGGCTTTTTCTGGTTTCACCCTGTTTCAAAAAGCAACAAATCAGCCGAAACTAACCGCAATATGTTTCAAAAAGCGACACATTGCGGCAAAAGAATTGAACAAATTCTGAATATGTTTCAAAAAAGAACACAACGAGCCAAAAAATGATTGTGACGCACAGCGGAAAACTATATACTTTTAATCAAGAAAGCCGCATCGGAATTGTGCAAAGGGTCGGGCTCTTGCGCAACAGGGACTGCGGACACAAAAAAGGAGGAAACGTTCTATGACACTTCCCATGATCATTGCTCTGGCAGTGACTGTCCTCATGATCATCCTGATCATGGTGGATAAACTGCCCTTCGGTGCACCCCCGCTGCTGGCGCTGCTGCTGCTGGTGGTGTTCGGCGTTACCGACATCAAGACCGCCTTCGGCGGCTTCGCAAACCCCACCATCGTCATGCTGGCATCCTTCATGGCCATCATTGCGGCCCTGCAGAAGACCAGCTTCATCGTCAAGTTCAAGCAGACCATGTTCAACATGGCCAGCAAGGGCGGCTTTAAGGCCTACGTCCTGCTGATCCTCATCGTTATGCTGGGCTGCAGCCTGTTCGGCACCGGTTCTACCGCCTACTATGTGCTGGTCATCGGCCTGCTGTCCACTCTGCCCTACTCCAAGCAGCTGCCCCCGTCCAGGGTTCTGATGCCTGCGGGCTTTGCAGCAAACCACCCGCTGCTGCCCTTCAACACCGCTCTGCAGTACGGCATCGTGATCGCCGTTCTGGAAAGCGCAGGCGTTGCGGCAAACGTCAATCTGGTCAAGTTCTCTCTGGTCAACCTGTGCCTGTCCATCGGCTTCCTGGTGTGGTGCATCCTGGCCTACAAGATCCTGCCCGACCACCCCATTGCCGAGGCCAAGGAAGAGGCTCTCCACGCCGGTGAGCAGAAGGTCGCTCTGACCAAGAATCAGGAGCTCATCACCTACTTCAGCTTTGTGCTCGCCGTTGTGGGCATGATCCTGCAGAGCAAGATCGGTGACGCAGGCTACGCCATCACCGGTCTGGCCGTGGGCATCATCCTGATCTCCGGCGTCATGGACTTCAACGAGATCCGCAACTCCATCAGCGCACCCATCATCCTGATGTCCGCAGGCGTCATCGGCATCGCCGATGCTCTGGGCAACACCGGCCTGACCAGTCTGGTCGGCGAGACCGTTGCCAAGATGCTGGGCACCAACGTCAACCCCTTCGTGCTGATCTTCGCCTTCTGCATCCTGACCAGTGTGCTGGCCACCCTGACCGGTTCCACCATCGGCACCGTGTACGTCTTTGCTCCCATGGCCATTGCCACCTGCGTCAATCTGGGTCTGGACCCCACCGCAGCCGCTGCCGCTATCGTGGTCTCCGGCTGGTGCGGACACTTCCTGCCCATTGACGGTATGCCCGCCATGATCATGGGCGCCGGCGACTACAAGATCACCGAGTTCTGGAAGTTCACCATTCCGCAGTACTTCATCCGTCTGCTGGCGCTGACGGTGGGCGCTGTGCTGATCTTCCCCATGAAGTAACAGGAGAAACACCAAATGAAAAATACGTTTGAGCTGGAGCATGTCGGCATCAACACCGACAACGCAGGCGAGGCCGAGCAACTGGCGCTGCTGCTGTGCAAGCTGTTCAACTTGGAGCCCCGCCACGGACAGAAGTCCGAGTTTGCCGGCAACTATTTCGAGTGCATGAAGAGCCCCTTTCTGGGCAAGAACGGCCACATCGCAATGCGCACCCCCGACCTGAAGGCTGCGATGGAGGAGCTGGAGGAAAATGGCTTCCGCTTCCGCATGGAGACTGCCGCCTATTTTGAGGACGGCCGCATCAAGAATGTGTATCTTGAGGGCGAGTACGGCGGTTTTGCCATCCACATCATGCAGAAATAACGCCAACTGACCGATCTTGTGCAGAACCGGGGATGGAGCGATCCGTTCCCGGTTCTGTGGTTCACGCCCCGCGAAAAATCAGAGGAGAAAAATTATGCTGGTTCCTGTATTGCTATTTATCGTCGGTCTGCTGTTCCTGATCAAGGGCGGCGACTGGTTCGTGGACGGTGCTTCGGCACTGGCACGGCGGTTCCACCTGCCGGAGCTGCTCATCGGCGCAACGGTGGTGTCCATCGGCACCACCCTGCCGGAGGTCATGGTGTCCACCATGTCCGCCGTGTCCGGCCATGGTGAGATCGCCTACGGCAACGCCCTCGGCTCGGTC
>OGNZ01001366.1_pt1 | contig 10460 bp, 9 predicted proteins | sample 1573601 | NCBI WGS metagenome assembly OGNZ01 (sample SAMEA2582009, study PRJEB24529) | metagenome | biome: Human gut stool | place: China | collected 2011
CAACGGCTCGGACGACAGCGTGGACGTGGTGGCGGCCTTTGAAAAGCTGACCGGCATCAAGGTGAACTACACCACCTTCGACTCCAACGAGTCCCTGTACGCCAAGCTCAAGTCCGGCGCAGCCAACTACGATGTGATCATCCCCTCCGACTACATGGTGGCAAAGATGATCAACGAAGGGATGCTTGCACCCCTTGACTACGACAATATCCCCAATTTCCAAAAGATCGATGCAGGCTATCGCAACCCGGATTACGACCCGCAGAACGCCTACACCGTGCCCTATATGCTGTGCACCACCGGCATCATCTACAACACCACTATGGTGGACGAAGCCCCTACCTGCTGGGCAGACCTGTGGGATGAGCAGTATGCGGGCAACATTCTGATGTTCAACAACAGCCGCGATGCCTACGCCATCGCAGCGTTCAAGAGCGGCCACAGCATCAACCCCGCCACCCCGGAAGAGGTGGACGAGGTGGTGGAGGAGCTCAAGGCACAGAAGCCGCTGGTGCAGGCCTACGTCATGGACGAGATCTTTGATAAGATGATCGGCGGCGAGGCTGCCATCGGCGTGTACTACTCCGGCGATGCCATTACCATGATCGATGATAACCCGGACTTGGCTTGGGTGTTCCCGGAGGAGGGCAGTGTGCTTTCGGTGGACTGCATGGCTGTGCCTGCTGCCAGCGAGCACAAAGAGGCCGCCGAGATGTTCATCAACTTCATGTGCGAGACCGACATCGGTAAGGCTAACAGCGAGTATATCGGCTACACCACCCCCATGCACGATGTTTGGGAGGTGCTGGACGAGGATCTGAAGACCAGCGAGATCGCCTATCCGTCTGAGGAGGACGCCGCCCGCGAGAAGGTGTTCACCGCCCTGAGCGATGAGGTAAACAGCGAGCTGGATCTGAAGTGGAGCGAGATGAAGAGCTACGATGAGGGCGGCGGCAGCTACCTGTTTTTGCTGCTGCTTCTGGCCATGCTGGCGCTGGCCTGCTTCAATATCTGGCGCAAAGTGCGCAGAAAGACCCGCAATCAGTATTGATCGTTCAGCCAAGGCTGCCGTCCCGGATGTGGTGCGGCGGCCTTTTTCCGATAGGAGGAAAAGACTATGGAACAGTTTTATTATGAAGATACTGCCGTGGTAGAAAATGCCGATGCAGACTGCCACAGCCTGCTCAAGGCCAGCGCCCTGCTGCGCTATGTGGAGCAGATTTCTTCCATGCACGCCCGGAAGTTTGGCATGGACGATAAGTTTTTTGAGGATCACGGCGTAGCGTTTCTGGTGGGCAAGCAGGCGCTGCGGTTTAACCGTGTGCCTCGCCGTGGCGAGACTTTGACCCTTTGCTCCCGCTCAGAAAAGGCTCTCCGTGGCTCTATCAAGCGCGTCACTACCCTTACGGACGAAGCCGGGCAGGAAGTAGCCATGGTGGACAGCCGCTGGATCATGTCCAGCCTTGAGAATGGACATATCCTGCGCCAGCCGGGCTGGACGGTGGAGGGATACTGGAACGAGACGGTGGAAGAGGAACTGCCCCTTTTGCTGCATAAGCGCCGGGACAGCCTGACCAGCGCCGGTCTGGTTACGGCGCGCTACTCCCAGTGCGACCTGCACTACCACATCAACAACGCCTTTTATCTGGATATCGTCTGCGATGCACTGCCGCAGGAGATCATGCGCGATCATGTTGTGAAGTTCGCTTCCATCAACTATCACCGCGAAGTCCCCATGGGGCAGCAGGTGGAGGTGTTCTACACGCCTTCGGATGATGGCTGGTACTTTATTGCCAAGCACGCAGACAAAACGGCTTTCGAGTGCTATCTGGAGCTGGAGCCAGTCAAACAGTAAAAACATGGAGGGATGCCTATGTCTAAAACCGGAGAATTGTTCGGCACCTTTTTTAAGATCGGTGCCTTTACCTTTGGCGGCGGCTATGCCATGGTAGCGCTGCTGGAACACGAATTTGTAGAAAAAAAGCGCTGGCTCACCCGGGAAGAGTTTCTGGATATGGTCGCCATTGCCGAGTCCACTCCCGGCCCTGTGGCGGTGAACAGCGCCACCTACATCGGCTATAAGCTGGCCGGTGTTGCCGGTGCGGCGGCTTCCACTCTGGCGGTGTGCCTGCCGTCCTTTGCAGTCATCTACCTTATTTCGCTCTTCTTCGACCGCTTTTTGCAGCTGACGGTGGTGGCCAATGCTTTCAAGGGCATTCAGGCCTGTGTCATCTACCTGATCCTGTCCGCCGGGGTCAAGATGCTCAAAAACTTGCAGCGCACCCCCTTCAACACGGCAGTGGTGGCGGTGGTGTTGGCGGCTATGGTGGGCTGCTCAGTGTTGGCGGTAAAATTTTCCTCCATCTGCTGCATTTTGCTTTGCGGCGCAGCCGGGGTGCTGGCCTACGCGATAGGGCAGGGGAAGAAAGGCGGCACAAAATGATCTTGCTGCAATTATTCTGGAACTTTCTGGTCATCGGTGCGGTGTCCTTTGGCGGCGGCTACGGCATGATCTCGCTGGTGCGGGAAACAGTGCTGGGGCACGGCTGGCTGACCGAGAGCGAATTTCTCAGCTTTATCGCAGTGTCAGAGTCTACGCCCGGCCCGCTGGCGGTGAACATGGCCACCTTTATCGGCGCTTCGCAGGCGGGGCTGGCAGGCTCCTTTGTGGCAACGGTGGGGGTGGTGTTGCCCTCTTTTGTCATCATTCTGCTCATTGCAGCGGCGCTGCACAGCCTGATGAAGTACGCCGGGGTCAACGCCTTTTTGGCTGGGGTACGTCCCTGCGTGGTGGCTATGATCCTGGCCACCGCCTGCACCATGGGGCTTTCCACGCTGGGCGGCTTTACCACCGTTGTCGGCGGCTTTGCCCCGGATATGCGTGCACTGGCGGTGTTTGCCCTGCTGGGCATTCTGCATTTTGCCTATAAAAAGAAAACGCAGAAAGCGCCGTCCCCCATCGGGATGATCTTACTTTCTGCGGTGCTGGGCGCGGTGCTGTGGAGCATCTGAACCGGAAGGAGAGGTTGACAAAATGAACATTACCGTGTATCTGGGGGCAAACCTTGGCACCGACCCTGCACTGCCGCAGGCCGTGCAGCAGCTGGGGCGCTGGATCGGCGAAAGCGGCAATGCGCTGGTGTATGGCGGCAGCAAAAGCGGCTTGATGGGGCTTTTGGCCGACAGTGTACTGGCTGCAGGCGGCCGGGTGACCGGCGTAGAGCCCAAGTGCTTTCTGGACGCAGAGCTGCAGCACGAGGGCCTGACCGAATTGATCGTGACCGAGGACATCCCCTCCCGCAAGACCAAAATGATCGAGCTGGGGGATGCTTTTATCGCGTTTCCCGGCGGCACCGGCACGCTGGAGGAGATCACAGAGGTCATCAGCAAGTTGTCTCTGGGGCAGCTGGACGCGCCCTGCATCCTCTACGACCTGAACGGCTACTACCAGCCTCTGCACCAGCTTTTGCAGCAGATGATCACCATGGGGCTTTCTACTCCGGCGCGGCAGCGGAACATCGCCTTTGCCGCCGACCTTGCTCAGATCCGCGCAATTCTTGAAAAATGATACTGGGAAGCTTACTTCTCAAACGCGAGGGACTGCTGTACATGGCTTTGTGCGGCGGTCTTTTTTCATAAAAATGGGATACCGGGGCGTTCGCAGACGACCCGGTATCCCGAAAAAAATCATTCCGCTGGTTATGCCCATAGCGCACGCGGAGGGCATTTAAATCTTTCTGCGCAATCAAAAAGGCCGCTGCACAAAATAATGTGCAGCGGCCTTCTGCTATCCTGTTATGTACGCTGTGCGCTAAAATCAGGCGGCAGTGGTGGAAGCAGCCTCAGAAGAAGCAGCCTCAGAGGAAGCAGCCTCAGAGGAAGCAGCCTCGGAAGATGCAGCCTCAGAGGAAGCGGCCTCGCTGGAAGCAGCCTCAGAAGAAGCAGCCTCGGAAACAGCGGTGCTTGCGGAAGCAGCCTCAGAGGAAGAAGCAGCGGTAGAAGCAGCGCCACCGCAAGCGGTCATGCCAGCAGCCAGAGCCAGAGCAACAACAGCGATGCAAATATTCTTGAGTTTCATATCAATGATCTCCTTAGTCTTCTTGTAAATGTTTGGCAGCGGGCTTTTGGTAGCACCTCACTGCGATGCTATATTCTAATCCGTTTTTGAAAAAAATCAAGAGGATTTTGGTCGAAAGTTATAATCTGCGTAAAGAATCAGCATAGTTGTCATAAAGTTTCGCCAAAAGTAAAAGACTTTTTGGCAAAAATAAAGCGCGGGATAGAGCCTGTACCGCCGGGCGGAAAGCACAAAAACAGAAAAATTTGAAAAATACTCATAAAATCCTTTTTATTGTACTGTAAATGTGGATAATAGAGACACAACGAGGGACGGACATCCCCCGGAGGGCTGAACGACAAGAACATTTATGGAGGGTACTACAATGAAAGACTTTGATTTTGGCTACTTTGGCACCGGCGACGAGGGCTATGCCCAGTACATGACCGCATTCGAGCGCAATTTCAGCACGGACAGCACCGATAGCTTTGCGTCCGATGACGCAGACTGCGATGCAGACAGCTGCGACAGCACTGAGGACGATTTCTGAGCCTGCACCCTTTTGCCCGTTTGTGCATACAAAGGGCAAAGGGGGAATGCGGCTTGAACCGGATCATTTTCACACTTGGAATCTGGCTGTTCCCGGCGGCGTGTACCGCGCTGGGAGCAGCAGGGGTGTTTTTGCTGCGCAGGCAGACAAGGCCGGCAACCCGGCGCATTTTGTGCGGAATGGCGGCGGGTATCATGCTGGCAGCCAGCGTGTGGAGCCTGTTGCTGCCGGCCATTGCCCGGTCGCAGGGCAGGGCGGCATGGGTGCCCCCGGCGCTGGGGCTTATTTTAGGCGCTGTGGGGCTTTTACGGCTGGAGGATGCCGCCGGACAGCTGCTGGCGGGCGGCCCCGGGCATTGCGGGCGTATGGTGCTGGCGGTCACCCTGCATAACCTGCCGGAAGGCATGGTGGTGGGGCTGGCTGCGGCGCTGGCGCTGCACGGGGACGCGGACGCTGTAAGCGGCGCGCTGGCACTGAGCCTGGGCATCGGCTTGCAAAATATCCCGGAGGGGGCGGCGGTCAGTCTGCCGCTGACCCAGAGCGGGCGCACCCGGGGGCAGTCCTTTGCCGCCGGGGCGGCCTCCGGACTGGTGGAGCCCTTGGGCGCGGTGCTGGCCTTTGTTCTGGCCGAGTGGGTAGGCGCAGCGCTGCCGTGGCTCATGAGCGCGGCGGCGGGCTGTATGGTGTGTGTGACCGCGCAGGAGATGATCCCTGAGGCGGTGGAACCGGATGAAGTGGCCGGTGTCATCAGCATCGTGCTGGGCTTTGCGCTGATGATGGCACTGGATGTGGCCCTGTGATATAGTAAAAGCAGCGCCGGACAGACTTTTTTGGTCTGCCCGGCGCTGCTTTTATGCAAAAAGGATTTATACCGTCTGCTGCTGTTTCTGGCGCAGATGCCGCCGCACCACAAGCAGGCAGGCCAGATGCACCAGTGCGGTCAGCGCCCAGCTGATGGGGTAGCTGATGTACAGCATAAAAGGGGTGCGGTTCAGCTGGAAAATGGTGGCGATCCACACCAGCCGCAGCACGCACACACCCACAAGGCTTACCACCATGGGCAGCACGCTGTAGCCCAGCCCGCGCAGGCTGCTGGCCAGCACGTCCATGATGCCGCACAGCAGGTAGGTGCCGCAGATGATCCACAGCCGCTCGTATCCGGCGGCGATCACGGCCTCGTCCGAGGAGTAGAAGTGCAGCAGCTGCCGACCAGCCAGTGCCGCACCGCCGCCCAAAAGAATGCCGGTGACCACGGCGCACAGCAGGCAGTGGCGCACCACGCGGTCCAGATTGTGGTACTTGCGCGCGCCGATATTCTGGCTGGTAAAGGTAACAGCGGCCTGTGCAAAGGCGTTCATGGCGGTGTACACAAAGCCCTCCAGATTGGAGGAAGCAGAGTTGCCCGCCACCACCATGGAGCCGAAGGAGTTGATGGAAGACTGGATGACCACATTGGAAAGGCTGAACACCGTGCTTTGCAGCCCGGCAGGCAGGCCGATGAGCAAAATCTGCTTCAGCGTCCCGGCGTGGAAGGCCAGCCGCCGCAGGTCTAGCCGCAGTGCGCCCTCCTCCCGGACGAGCATCCCAGTCACCAGCAGCGCGGACACAGTCTGGCTGATGATGGTGGCCAGTGCCACGCCCGCCACGCTCATGGAAAAGCCGATGACAAAGACCAGATTCAGCACCACGTTGATGATACCGGCAGCGGCCAGACAGTACAGCGGGCGCTTGGTGTCGCCCACGGCCCGCAGCAGCGCACTGCTGAAGTTGTACAGCATGGTCATGGGCATTCCGATGAAATAAATCTTCAGATACAGGGTGGAAAGGCTGATCACGTCCTCCGGGCAACTCATCAGCTCCAGCAGACCGCGCGCGGCGCAAAAGCCCACCACCGCCAGCAGCACGCCGCTGACTAAGCCCAGCGCTACGGCGGTGTGCACCGTATCCTGCACGCCCTTTTCGTCCCGGGCGCCAAAGCACCGGGCTGCCACCACATTGGCACCCAGCGAAAGCCCGACGAACAGGTTGACCAGCAGGTTGATCAACGCGCCGTTGGAGCCCACGGCGGCCAGCGCCGTGCTGCCCGCAAAGCGCCCCACCACCACAACATCGGCGGCGTTGAACAGCAATTGCAGAATGCTGGATGCCGCCAGCGGCACGGAAAACAAGATGATCTTTTGCAGCATGGGCCCGCTGGTCAGGTCTGCGGAACGGCTGGTCGTAGCCATGAGTTGTCTACCTCCTATAATAAGCCTTGTGTGAACATAGCAATTGCCTATTATAGCGCGATATTAGGTAAAAAACAAGAGGTAAAACGCCCTGTTCTCTCCAAAAGCGGCAAATATCACCCGCCGGGTACAGCCTGCAATTGAAAAATGCTGCCCATACTGCTATAATAAGGCGGTAGACCCGTAGAAAACGGAGGAAGTTGGATTTATGTATCGGAATCGGATCAAACGGCTGCTGGATATTTTGCTGTCGGCCTGCGGCATTCTGTGCCTTTCGTGGCTGCTGCTGCTTTTGGCTGTTGCCATCAAGCTGGACTCGCCCGGGCCGGTGTTTTTCCGGCAGAAGCGTGTGGGCATCGGCAAGCGGCATTTCCAGATCCTCAAGTTCCGCACTATGCGCATTGATACCCCCCACGATATGCCCACCCATCTGCTGCACGACCCGGAGCAGTATATCACCCGCATGGGGCACTTTCTGCGCAAGACCAGTCTGGACGAGCTGCCTCAGCTGTGGAATATCCTTGTGGGGGATATGGCGGTCATCGGCCCGCGCCCGGCGCTGTGGAACCAGTACGACCTGCTGGCTGAGCGGGATAAATACGGCGCGAACGATGTGCGCCCCGGGTTGACCGGCTGGGCGCAGATCCATGGCCGGGACGAGCTGGAAATCGCCGAGAAGGCAAAGCTGGATGGCTGGTATGTGGAGCATATCAGCTTTGGGCTGGATGTGAAATGCTTCTTTGGCACTATTACCGCCGTGCTCAAGCATGATGGCGTGGTGGAAGGCGGCACCGGCACCCTGCATGATGAAAAATGATCTATTATATGGAGACACCGGAGCCTTGGCTGACGCTCCGGTGTCTCCATTTTTACAGAAAGCACAGCACAGAGCGGCTGAAATTGGCATATCTCTTGATTTATCCCCTGAAAAGCGTATAATAAAACAGTACACAAGACGTTAAAGGAGGATTCCTGTATTATGGAACGCACCTATATCAATGAGGCTCAAAAGGCCATCGGCGGCACGGTGAAGGTGCAGGGCTTTATCGAGAACCTGCGCAACAGCAAGTATATGGCATTTATCGTGCTGAAGGATATTACCGGCAAGCTGCAGATCACGGTGGAAAAGGCCGACCACCCCGAGCTGGTGGATACCATCGACCAGCTCACCCCGGACTCTGTCATCACCGTCACCGGTAAGGTGATGGAGAACGACTACGTCAAGATGGGCGGCGTGGAGATGATCCCCGAGAGCATCGAGGTGGAGAGCACCGCCAATGCACTGCCCATCGTCCGCAAGGAGATCGCAGCCACCAAGAAAAAGAAGGCTGTGGAGCGCTCCAGCATCGACCAGCGCATCGACTACCGCTGGATCGATCTGCGCACCGACGAGAACCAGCTGATGTTCAAGGCACAGAGCTGCTTCGTCAACGCCATGCGCAAGTTCCTGCTGGACCGCAACTTCATCGAGATCCACACCCCCAAGCTGATCGCTGCTGCCAGCGAGAGCGGCTCTGAGGTGTTCAAGGTGGACTACTTCGACCGCAACGCTTATCTGGCACAGAGCCCCCAGTTCTATAAGCAGATGGCCATGGCTGCCGGCTTTGAGCGTATCTTCGAGACCGGTCCTGTGTTCCGCGCTGAGAAGAGCTACACCAACAAGCACGCTACTGAGTTCTCCGGCTTCGATCTGGAGTTCAGCTACATCACCTCCTTCAAAGATGTGATGAAGATGGAAGAGGAGCTGCTGACCGCCGGTCTGCAGGCTGTTAAAGATAACTACGGCGACCAGATCAAGGAGTTGTTCGGACTGGAAGTTATCGTGCCCACCACGCCGTTCCCGGTGGTCAAGCTGGCCGACCTGTACAAGGGTCTGGAAGAGGAGTTCGGCTACACGGTCGATGAGAGCGAGAAGGGCGACCTGACCACCGAGGCCGAGCGCCTGAGCTACGACTGGGTCAAGAAGCACTACGGCCACGAGTTCCTGTTCATCACCGATTACTCCGCCGAGAAGCGCGCTTTCTACCACATGCGCGATGAGAACGGCGTGCCGCAGGGCTACGACCTGATCTGGCGCGGCGTGGAGATCACCACCGGTGCCCAGCGCGAGCATCGCTACGAGGTGCTGAAGAAGCAGGCTGAGGAGAAGGGTCTGGCTGATGATGTCAAGTTCTATCTGGAGTTCTTCCAGTACGGCTGCCCGCCCCACGGCGGCTTCGGTCTGGGCATCGACCGCCTGACCATGCTGCTGTGCGGCCTGAGCATCAAGGACGCCGAGTTCCTGTTCCGCGGCCCCAACCGCCTGACCCCGTGATTTCATAAAACCTTTCTGAGAGCTGCTGTGCGTTTGCATGGCAGCTCTTTTTTGAGTCCCGTGAAAAGGCAATTGAGGAAAATCCGCAGATTTTCCTCAATTGCAATTATATAAAATAATTTTTCCGCTGATTATGCCCAGAGCAAAGCGGAGGGCATTCAAAACTGTCCCGGCATAATAAGCGCCCCCTTTTCATACGATACAACGAGCACACCCACCCCTACGGGCGCGGTGCGCAGCGCAACAGGAAGGGGAGAAGGACCTTGGAGAAACAGGAACAGAACAGCATCTGTCGCGAGATCGGCGCACGCACCGGCGGGGATATCTACATCGGTGTGGTGGGGCCGGTGCGCAGCGGCAAATCCACCTTTATCAAGCGGTTCATGGAGCAGCTGGTGCTGCCCGCCATGTCCGGCTCTGCCGCCGCCCGGGAGCGTGCCCGGGACGAGCTGCCACAGTCGGCAGCAGGGCGCACCATCATGACCACCGAGCCGAAATTCATCCCGGAGACCGCCGTGCCCCTGCAGCTGGAGGGCGGCGGGGCGTGTCGGGTGCGACTGATCGACTGTGTGGGCTACATGGTGGAGGGCGCTATGGGGCACGAGGAGGACGCAAAGCCCCGCATGGTCAAAAGCCCGTGGTTTGAGCAGGAGGTGCCCTTTGACCTTGCCGCAGAGACCGGCACCCGCAAGGTGATCTGCGAGCACTCCACCATCGGGGTGGTGGTCACCACCGACGGCTCAGTCAGCGATATCCCCCGGGCGGGCTACGCAGAGGCCGAAAGGCGGGTCGTCACCGAGTTGGAAGCGCTGGGCAAGCCCTATATCATCCTGCTCAACAGCACCCACCCGGACGCGCCGGAGACCCGGCAACTGGCCGAGGGTATGGCGCGGGACTACTGCCGCACCGTGCTGCCGGTAAGCTGTGTGGACTTGGACGCCGCCATGCTGGGGGAGATCCTGCGGCGGGTGCTGTACGAGTTCCCGGTGCAGGAGCTGGATTTTGCCCTGCCGCGCTGGGTCACGATGCTGGAAAATGGCCACTGGTTGCAAACGCAGGTGTACGATGCGGCCATGCAGCTGGCGGCAAAGGTCTCCCGCATGAAGGATGTACCCTCCGGAACAGGCGCACCTGCGCTGGAATGTGACGCGGTGCAGCGCTCGGGCATCAGCGGCATCGACCTTGCCGCCGGCAGTGTGCGGGTGAGTGTGGAGCTGAAGCCGGAGATCTTTTATCAGGTGCTCAGCGAGCAGACCGGGCTGGACATCGGGGACGAGGCGGGGTTGATGGCCTGCATCATGGAGGTGGCCC
>OGNZ01001370.1_pt1 | contig 10434 bp, 7 predicted proteins | sample 1573601 | NCBI WGS metagenome assembly OGNZ01 (sample SAMEA2582009, study PRJEB24529) | metagenome | biome: Human gut stool | place: China | collected 2011
TAATGTGGCATGGGGGAGAGGGAGAAGCATCGAAAAATCTCTTTAAGAACATGAGTAAGGATGACCGTGATGCCCTGATTGTATTTTTAAATTCACTTTAGAACTAATAAGCTTTATATAAAAAGTAATTATGAAGAAATTTTTATATGTCGCCATGCTGGCTGTTTTGCCTTTGACCGCTATGGCGCAACATGAGGAAGATACGGAGAATGGTGTAGTGTCATTGGCCGGAAGAGAAGGTTTTACCATTGAAACAAAGAAAGGTGACTTTGTTTTCAAGCCTTATCTGTTGGTACAAACGAGTGCTAATTTCAATTGGTATGATGATGAAGGCTTGGATAAGGCTTATAACCAAGATAATATTGCCAATTCGGGTTTTTCCATTCCTTATGCCGTACTTGGCTTTACTGGCAAGGCTTTTGGAAAAGTAGCTTTCAATCTGTCCATCAATGCTGCTGCAAGTGGAGGAGCGCTGTTACAGCAGGCGTGGTTTGATGTACAGCTGAAAAAACAATTTGCGATTCGTGTCGGAAAGTTCAAGACTCCATTTTCGCATGCCTATCTGACAACTCTTGGCGAAACACTGCTTCCCCAGTTGCCGGTTTCTCTGACGTCTTCTGTAATTTTGCCTTATTCGTTGAATGCCGTGACGCCTAATATCGGTACGGGATTTGACCTGGGTGTTGAAATTCACGGTCTGGTGGCAGATAAGTTCGGTTATGAAGTCGGCTTGTTCAATGGAACCGGAGCTTCCGTGAATACAGCTTCAAAGACGATGAGTGATGACTGGCATATCCCTTCATTGCTGTATGCCGGACGTCTGACTTATATGCCCAAGGGGGTGATGCCTTCCACACAAGGTAATCCTAACCGTTTGAACGAGGATAAGATATTATTCGGTCTTTCGGGTTCTATCAATGTGGAGAGTGAAAATGAGAGTACCAATGATACCCGTGTGGGGTTGGAATTTGCCATGTTGAAGAACAAGCTCTATCTGGCGGCTGAAGCTTATTATATGAATGTAGGTTTCACCAAACGGCAAAAGATAAATGAATCGTATAGCTTTTTAGGCGGTTATGTGCAAGGTGGTTACTTTGTCGCTCCCCGCCTACAGCTTGCCGCACGCTACGATATCTTCAATCGTAACGGTACGGATGACGACGGTTTCCTGAATATGCCTGCTGTAGGTATGAATTACTTTTTCAGAGGATGCAACCTGAAATTGCAGGCAATGTATCAGTATGTAGCCCGTTGGGGACACGACACGCAGCTCGACCGTGATAATGATAATTTAGGTCTGGCCACTCACTCTGCCACGGTGATGCTTCAATATACATTCTAAATGAAGTCAGGAAAGGATTCGTCTATGAAAAAATACATTCTTTTCTTTTTTCTGCCCGTGCTTCTTATAGGTCTGCATGCATGCGATGAGGGGAGAATTTATGAGAATGCCGTAGTGGCCACGGGTGAAGGACGCACAGTGAAGATGACAGGCCGGATTAGTGGTGTGGATAAGTGGTCGGGCGACTATAGTGTGGTAGTGGCAGGATTTGATGATGAAAGCGATTATGCCATTGTTTCAAAGGTTGTTCCGGCATCCGAATCGGATAATGATGAAATCCAGTTGACAATGTCCGGCATAACGGATGAGGTGACAACTGTCGAGCTATGTGTAATCAATAAGTTGAGGAAGCGCATTGTCAGTTTGGTGGCAATGGAATGTACTGAAATCGCTGATACTATACTTATGGATGCAGGAACAGTTGATGCAAGTATGTACAATGCCATTCAACAAAAAATATTCAATGCCACTTGTACGGCTTGCCATGGTCTTAGCACCACTCCGGGTGGTGGCTTGAATCTGCTGGAAGGACATAGCCATGCTGATCTGGTCAACCGGGCTTCAACGACGGTGGACGGTAAAATGAGGGTTATGCCCGGCAATGCGTCAGAAAGTGTCTTGCATCTCATATTGGGTACGGACATCAGCTCGGATTGGCGTATAGACCATTCTCAGATGATAACCTCATCTGATATGCAGTCTTTGATTGGCAACTGGATTGACGATGGTGCACAGCCGTAATAATGATGGGCCTTACTGGTAATACCGGTACTTTTTTGAACAACAACGACTAATTGATATTTAATATGAAAAATAAACAACAACAAACTAATCAATTGGAGAATACCTTAACCGAAATCTTTAAATATGAGGTAGAAGCGGGTGTTTCGGAATATCATGTAATGATTCATGCCACCAGACCGGAAGCGACTTATGAAGAACAGCTGAATGCGGTGGTCGACACTTACTGCCAACTGCGTGAAAGTGAACTACAAGGTGCTGTTGCCATCTTTAAACGCTACTTTCTAAGTGACGCCGCCAATCAGGCAGATATGCTACTGGCGCTTTCGGCAGAATGTTCGGATTGTGCACTCTCCGTGGTAGAGCAGCCGCCGTTGAACGGTACAAAGATTGCACTGTGGGTCTATCTGCAGAAAGGTGTGGAAACACAGGTACTTCATAACGGATTGTTCGAAGTGAGACATGGCGCCTACCGTCACCTTTGGGGAGGCGGCTCTTTCAATCGTGCCGCCAATTCGGAATACCAGACCCGTCTGCTGTTGAATGACTATGTGATGCAGCTGATGGAACAGGGCTGCAAGCTGGCTGATAATTGCATACGTACCTGGTTCTTTGTACAGAACGTGGATGTGAATTATACCGGAGTGGTGAAGGCGCGTAATGAGGTGTTTGTTACCCAGGACTTGACGGAGAAGACTCATTATATTTCCAGTACCGGTATCGGTGGCCGTCATGCCGACCCAAAAGTGACGGTTCAGATGGATACTTATGCTGTAGATGGTTTGAAATCTGAACAAATTCACTACCTTTACGCACCGACACATCTGAATCCCACATACGAATACGGTGTGAGTTTCGAGCGAGGTACGTATGTGGATTATGGCGACCGTCGCCAGGTGTTTATTTCGGGTACTGCGAGCATCAATAATAAAGGTGAGGTGGTATATCCCGGAGACATTCGCAAGCAGACGGAACGTATGTGGGAGAATGTGGAGGCTTTGTTGAAAGAGGCTGGCTGTACGTTTGATGATTTAGGACAGATGATTGTTTATCTGCGGGATGTTGCTGACTATACCGTGGTCAAAGGAATGTATGACGAGCGTTTTCCGGATACTCCGAGAGTGTTTGTATATGCTCCCGTATGTCGTCCGGGTTGGCTGATAGAGATGGAATGTATGGGAGTCAAGTCTTTAGAAAACAAGGAGTTTGCTCCATATTGATTTTTTACTTTTAATTGATAGCTCTTAATTGAAAAAGTTTCTCATAGCTGTTTATGGTTGTTTGCTGCTCTTACTTGCTGCAACTACGTTTGTAGAGCAGACATACAGTACGGATTTTGTAGAAAAGCATGTTTATCATACGATTTGGTTCTGTTGTTTGTGGGGAGCCCTTGCTGCGATGACTGTTGTTGTGCTTGTAAGACAGCGGTTGTGGCGGCGTCTCCCGACGTTGTTGTTGCATGGCTCCTTCCTCGTGATTTTGGCGGGAGCCATGACTACGTTTCTTTGTGGCCGGAAAGGATATGTGCATCTTACTGTCGGCAGTGAGGTGAACTGCTTTTTGGAACAAGACGGCAGGCAGGTTGTAGAGTTACCGTTCACCTTACGTCTGGACAGTTTCCGGATTGAGTACTATCCGGGTACGGATGCTCCTGCAGATTATATCAGCTATATTCACGGTGAGACGCCCGTCTCCATGAACCGTATTCTTTCACGGCAGGGGTTTCGCTTTTATCAGTCTTCCTTTGATGAGGATATGCAGGGGAGCTGGCTGACAGTGAATTATGACCCGTGGGGGATAGGGATTACCTATAGTGGATACCTCTTGTTAGGTGTCTCCATGCTCTGGATGCTGGTCAGCCGGGGCGGAGAGTTCCGCAGGCTGCTGAGGCATCCGTTGTTGAAGAAGGGAGGAATGTTTGTCCTATTGTTGCTGTGTCTGGGAAGTGGGGTACATGCGCAGAAGAGAAGCCTTCCGGCACTGGCACGCAAGCAGGCGGATAGTCTTGCCCGTAAGCAGGTGATTTATAATGACCGTGTGGTTCCTTTCAATACCCTTGCGCGCGATTTTGTACTGAAACTGACGGGAAAATTGTCTTATGGAGGCATGACGCCGGAGCAGGTGATTGGCGGATGGCTTCTGCGTCCGGAGGTTTGGCAGAATGAGCCGATGATTTATATCAAAAACGAGGCACTCCGTCGTCTGCTTCATTTGGAGACACCCTATGCATGTCTGGCTGATTTGTTCGACGGTGAGAAGTATCGCTTGCAGAAGTTCTGGAAGGGGAAGCAAGACCATCATCAGAAAATGACTTCTCTGGAAAAGGCCATTGTAGAGGCGGATGAAAAGGTGGGACTGATTTTGATGCTCCAAAATGGTACATTGATTCGTCCTTTGCCGGAAGACGGGAGTGTGGAGCCTGTTTCCGATACTAAAATACAAGCCGAATTGCTGTATAACCGTATTCCTTTCAGCAAATTGCTGTTCATGTTCAACCTTACGGTGGGGATGCTGGCTTTCTTCCGTCTGCTGTATCGCGGCCTGCGCCGTTCGTCGGCATTGTCAGACTCTTCCGGTAGGATTGTAGCGCTCTCTTTCTCTTCGCGTTTGGCAGATACTTTTTTCCCGTTTTCTCTTTATGCGGCGTTTCTCTTTCAGCTCTTCGGGTATGGTCTGAGGTGGTACATCGGCGGGCGTATCCCGTTGGGTAATGGATACGAAACGATGCAGTTCATGGCATTGTGTGCGCTGTTCCTGGCTTGTCTGTTTCGGCGGCGCTTCCCGTTTATGGTGCCTTTCGGTTTTTTGCTGTCCGGTTTTGCCTTACTGGTGTCCTATTTGGGACAGATGAATCCCCAAATCACTCCCTTGATACCCGTGCTCGTTTCTCCGTGGCTCAGTACGCATGTGTCGTTGATAATGATGTCTTATGCTTTGTTTGCCTTTATGATGCTGAACGGCATACTGGCATTGTGTCTTCGCCGTTCAGCCCGGATGTTGATGCTGCTCAGCCGATTGCTGCTTTATCCCGCCGTTTTCTTTTTGGGAGCCGGCATTTTTCTGGGTGCGGTTTGGGCCAATGCTTCTTGGGGGCGTTATTGGGCTTGGGACCCGAAGGAAGTATGGGCGCTGATTACCTTTATGGTTTATGGAGCGGCGTTCCATGCGCGCAGCCTGCGCATTTTCCGCAGTCCGTTATTCTTCCATATCTATATGGTTGCCGCCTTTCTGACAGTCCTGATGACCTATTTCGGGGTGAACTACATCCTTGGAGGAATGCACAGCTATGCCAATGCCTGATTTGTGGGTGGTTCTACCTATTTATGATGACAGACTTGTTTTATTATACCTAATTTAAGTGATTGCGTACTGTCTGCCGATGCCTTATCTTTGCAACATCAGATTTGAATGAATTAGTTAGTCATAATTACGTAACCACTTTTATGAAGATAAAAGGATCCCCGCTTCCCGATGTGATATCGTGAAGCGGGGATTTGTGTATGGCGTGACGGATACTGTGGGTAAGGTTGGATAAGGATACTTGTGGGGCATAAAGAGTCATAGGATGGGGAGGGATGACATAGGGGATGAGCTTTGTCTTCAAGCACAAGATAAACCTTAATCAATAGGCAGAGGGCTTTTCCCGTATGGAGGAGCATACTTTTGCAAGGGATTCATCCGGTTTTTCCCTATAGGCCGCAGCGGGTAGGGAAACGGTTGCCGGAAGAATCTTATAGAGAGTCCTTGATGTCGCTCAATTCTACCAGCTTGTTGACAATAGCGTAGATGGTGAGCCCTGCCGGAGAATGTATCTGCAGTTTGCGTGCAATGTTACGGCGATGGGTAATGACGGTATGGATGGAGAGGTAGAGTTTGTCGGCGATGGCTTTGTTGGTCATGCCCTTCACAACGCAGGTGATGATTTCCTTTTCGCGCTGGCTCAGGGTTTCTTGTTCGCTGTCTTTTTCTTCTTCCTCCTCGGTGTGTAGCAAGTGGTTGATTTTGGAGGCGATGACATCTACGTCATCGCACATGGCGAAGTTCTCGTCATATTCCTTCAATATGTTGTTGTCGATGACGGAGCATACCATAGCAATGTACTTGATACCGGATTTTCCGTGTTCTGCCTTGAAGGCGGGCAGGTCGAACCAGCCACCGAAAGTGGGGTTGATGATGATAATGTCTGCCGGATGCATGTGAATGTAGTTCTGCAGCGATTCCGGAGAAGAAACCTCAATAGGGTGTGCATTCAAGTTGGGAATACGCTTCAAAACAGCCGTCAGGCCACTCCGGATGATGACCGAAGTTTCTGCAATGACAATCTTCAAAGAAGTATTATTGTTCATTTTTCAGTTTCCTTTCTATTTGCGCTACGGCGGGAACAAACATATAATCTTCTACCTGGCAGTGGGTGGCAAGGTCTTGTTCGCAGTTGAATATATCGAACAAGACCGCATTCAGGAGATTGTTGTTCTCCTTTTCCGGGTAGTATTTGATGATGATGTTCTTCAGCTCTTTCAGTTTGGTATCTATCTGATTATGTTTGCTGGCAAAAGTGGCAATGTTGTATTCATCCGATAGGTTGCCTTGGAGTAATTGCTCTACATAGGTGAATACGGCCTGGTTTTCATATTCCATGTGGCGGCGTACCTCCTTGGCATATTCATCGAAGAACTTCAGGATGAGGTAGGCTACATCGTTTGTACTGGAACAATCGATGGCTTCGATGAGTTTGCGGCGGATGGCCGGCAGGTTGAAGTCGAGGAAATATGTGTGGGCACGCTTCAGATAATCCATAAGGGCGGGAATGGAAAAATCACTTTCATTGCCGCTGTAAGAGTATTGTTCTTCGCTGATAAAGTTGGCTACGGCGAGGAATGTAGGGCAATCGACGCCTTGTGCTTCGCAGACGTCCTTCACGCTCTTGTCTCCGAATCCTAATGACAGTCCGAAGCGGCTCATCACCATTAATAAGGAGTAATTGTCACAGATGAGGTCGCTCATCTTGTCCGTGGAGCGGTACTTATGTTGCTCATTCATTGTATGTTATTGTTTTTAATTCTCTGATTCGTGCGCAAAGTAACGGCTTTTATCCGAGAACTGCAATCACTATTAGTAGGTATTTTGCTTGTCGGGAGACGGTTGGAGACTGGTGTTTGCCGAATAAACTAAAAGCTTTAGTTTTATTTAACGAGAGAAATTAGTTTTTGAACTAAATAATTTAGTTATTTGCAGAAAACAAAGAATGTTATGAAAGGATTGACTGCAAAAGAAGAAGAAATCATGGGCTTTTTCTGGGAAAAGGGACCCTTGTTTGTGAAGGAAATGCTGGCATTCTATGAAGAGCCGAAACCACATTTCAATACTTTGTCCACCATTGTGAGAGGATTGGAGGATAAGGGATTCCTGAGCCATCATACGTACGGCAACACGTATCAGTATTATGCGGTGGTCAGCGAGGAGGATTTCCGCAAGCGGACACTGAAGAACGTTATCAGCAAATATTTCAATAATTCCTATCTCAGCGCAGTGTCGTCTCTGGTGAAGGAAGAGGATATATCCCTGGAAGAACTGAAGCAGTTGATACAAGACGTGGAAAAGGGAAGGGACTGAGATTGTTGAGGCTCTAATAACTCTGGCTTATGAAAAACATCGGATTGGTTTGTTTGCTGCTGGTAAGTATTTGCTGCGGATTGCAGGCAAAGAAAATCGTAAAGGTACCCTATTTCATGGCATGCAATACGCGTAGCATTGAAGTGGAGCAAGTGACGCTTGGAAAAGATACGACCTGGCTGGCGGTGAGGCTTTATGGCATGCAGGGCGATAGGGTCAGGATTGATTCGACAGCTGTGTTGCGGGCATCCGGAAAGGATTACGGATATTTGGGAAATACCGGTTTTGCCAGGGATGAATGGACGCATATTCCCGCTTCCGGTGAAATGACTGCTGTTTTGAAGTTTAGTCCGCTTCCGATGGATACTGAGAGCTTTGATTTTGTAGAGACACCGGACAGTGATGAAGGATGGGTAATTTATGGTATACAGCTCAACGGAGAGAAACCTCGGGTGGATATTCCCGAACGTTTGCGGAATAAGAAACCGGATGAGGTTTTGCCATTGCCCGGACCGGAATTGAATATGGGAAAGACTGTCATAAAGGGGCAGATATTGGGGTATAAACCGGAGTATGGAGTGACGTTACGCTACTATGACTCGCCTTGGTTCTTCATGTATTTCACCGGTAAGGACTTGAAGATAGCGGAGGATGGCACGTTCCGTTATGAGACAGAGGTGCTGTTGCCGAGCGGTGCTACGCTGTGGATATCCCGTTCGAAAATAGAATTGTTTCTCGTTCCGGGTGGAGAACTGGATGTCACAATCAATCTGCCTGAAATATTCTATTCGCAAAGCCGTCTTTTAAGCCGGAAAAGGGATGGTGTAACGGACAACTGTGTTTGGTTTGAAGGAGACTATGCCGGTCTGAATACCGAGTTGCTGCGGTTCGGTGAAATGAAAAGCTTATCGGGAGCTGATGATTTTTATGCAGATATTTGTGGGATGACTCCGCAGGCATATAAAAAGTATCTGTTCAGGCATTATGAAGATATGCAAAAGAAACTTGTAAAAAACAAGGATATGAGCCAGGCTTGCCGTACTTATATTCGGGCAAATCTGGATATGAATCTGTTCAGCCTTATCTATAATTACAAGAGTAACCTTAGTTATGCCCCGATGCTTTCGGGCAGGAAGGGGGTGAAAAGGGCGGACATGACGGTGGACAGTACCTCATACTTCAAGGAAATACTGCAACTGGATATTCTGCATACCCCCGAACAGAAATATTACAATTATTATACGGACTTTGTGAAGACCGCTACCGGAAATTTCCGGGATAAGTTTGTGCAAGACCCTCTTTGGCCGGACATGCTTCTTGCCGGGCGTGCTTCCCGTAATCTGAGCAAGTACATGCCTTTGACTGAGGAAGAGCGTCGGACGGTGGACAGCATCGCTTCTCCCGACCTCAGGCAATTGTTCCTGATGAGAAACGGGAGGATTGAAGCCGAACTGAAATCAGAGTTGGAAGCTACTAAGGGAAAGACCGGATATAAGATTGTTGAGGTGGAAAAGGAGGTAGCGGCAGACAGTTTGTTGCAGGTCATTACTCGTCCTTATCGTGGCAAGATGGTACTGGTGGATATGTGGAACACCTGGTGTGGTCCTTGTATGCGGGCCATGAAAAGCCTGAAACCGTTGAAAGAGGAGCTGAAAGAGGTGGTTTATCTATATATTGTCGACGAAACATCTCCTGAAGGAAAATGGAAAGTAATGATACCGGATATACCCGGTATTCACTGTCGCATTAGCAATGAGCAAAGTACGGCATTGGCAAAGCTGTACGAATATCCGGGTATCCCGACCTATTTCGTCGTGAACCGTGAAGGAGATATTTCCTACAAAGCAACCGGATTTCCCGGAGTGGAGATGCTACGGAATGAACTGACCAAGTAACTGTAAATAGTAAATAGTAAATCGTAAATCCCTAAATAGTAAATAATTCCATGGGTCTGTTTTTTGTTTATATACTCAAATCTTCTGTTTGCCTGGCGATATTCTATTTGTTTTATCGCTTGTTGCTGGCACGCGAGACGTTTCATCGTTTCAACCGTTTTTCATTGTTGGGCATTTTGCTGTTGTCCTGCCTATTGCCTTTGGTAGAGGTAAGTGTGAAGCAGGAGACGGAAGTGCACCAGACGATGCTGACATTGGAGCAGTTGCTGATGATGGCAGATGCAGTGAATGCCACTGAGGCCGGAGCAAGGGCTGAAACGGCAACAGTCACCTGGATACAAGTGGCGCTGCTTGTCTATCTGGCAGGAATCGTTTTCTTTGCCTTCCGCAACGTATATTCGTTGGTACGGTTACTGATGTTGCTGAAATCGGGTAAAAAAGAGGATATTGGCAGCTACTTACCGGGCAGGAAAGAGCGCGTTACTTTGATTGTACACAACTGTGACATCGCTCCGTTCAGTTGGATGGGATATATTGTCATTTCACGGAAAGACTTGGAGGAGAACGGACGGGAAATCCTTATCCACGAGCTTGCCCATATCCATAACCGCCATTCCTGGGACTTGCTGGTGGCTGATGTCTGCATTTTCTTTCAGTGGTTCAATCCGGCATCATGGCTCCTGAAGCAGGAATTGCAGAATATCCATGAGTTTGAAGCGGATGAAACGGTGATAAAGGAGGGTGTGGATGCAAAACAGTATCAACTATTATTAATAAAAAAAGCTGTCGGCACAAGGCTCTACTCTATGGCCAACAGCTTTAATCACAGTAAACTTAAAAAAC
>OGNZ01001379.1_pt1 | contig 10348 bp, 9 predicted proteins | sample 1573601 | NCBI WGS metagenome assembly OGNZ01 (sample SAMEA2582009, study PRJEB24529) | metagenome | biome: Human gut stool | place: China | collected 2011
CTGACCGCGCTTGAGGGTACCGCTGTCATCGGATACGAGGGTACCGACTACACCTTAAACGCAGGCGAGAGCTTCCGTTTTGAGAAGAACGGTCTGCACAGCGTAACCGCAAAGGGACGCTTCAAAATGTCTCTGCTGCTTGTTCTGGAATAAGACCGGAATAAAAAAAGAGCCGAAAGGCTCTTTTTTGTTGCAGGAAAATGACCTGTTACATTTCCTCGAGGGTATGGTACTGTCGGATTGCTGTCTCGTAGAGGTTGTTTCCCTCCTGGTCGATCACGACGATGACCGGAAATTCTTTTACCTCGATCTTGCGGATTGCCTCCGCTCCGAGATCCTCATAGCATACAATCTCAGATTTTGTGATGCATTTGGAAAGCAGTGCGCCGGCTCCGCCGATGGCTGCAAAATAGACGGCGTGGTTGCGGATCACCGCATCAATCACTTCTTTTGAGCGCTTTCCTTTTCCAATCATCGCCTTTTCACCGAGATCCAACAGTCTCGGCGCATACTTATCCATGCGGGTGGCTGTGGTCGGCCCGGCAGATCCGATCGGACGCCCCTCCCTGGCGGGAGACGGTCCCATATAATAGATCGTCGCATCCCTGATGTCAATCGGAAGCTCCCCTCCCTCATCCAGCGCCTCGATCATGCGCTTATGCGCTGCATCGCGCGCCACATACATGGTTCCTGTCAGATAGACATAGTCCCCCGCTTTTAATTCTGCGGTAGTTTCTTCTGTAATTGGCATTGTAATATACTTATCCATAATCTTTCTTTCAAACCTCCTGCTTATCAACATTGGATTTTCATTTTGTGGAAAACCTGTCGTTTTTTATTTTTCTGCGCGCATTACATGCTACATGCACCACGATCTTACAGGGTTCTCACTACATGCCGGTTGACATGGCAGCAGATATTGACAGCCACCGGAAGTCCCGCAATGTGCGTCGGATAGGTATTGATATTGACTGCAAGCGCCGTCGTCGTTCCTCCGAGTCCTCCCGGCCCGATTCCAAGCTGGTTGATCTTTGAGAGCATCTCTTCCTCGAGATCTTTGACATAGGGGATATCGGAATGTTCATCGACCGGTCTCGTCAGCGCCTGTTTGGCGAGAAGCGCACATTTTTCAAATGTACCTCCTATGCCGACTCCGACGACCATCGGCGGACATGCATTCGGTCCCGCATCCTTCACGGCGGTAAGGATTGCATGCTTGACGCCCTCGATGCCGTCCGCCGGTTTTAACATGAACACGCGGCTCATATTTTCACTGCCGAATCCCTTCGGCGCCATAGTGATCTTTACCTGATCGCCCGGCACGATGGAATAATGAATGACTGCCGGCGTGTTATCTTTTGTGTTTTCACGGATCAGTGGATCGCCGACCACGGATTTGCGCAGGAATCCTTCTGTGTATCCCTGGCGGACACCCTCGTTGACGGCATCCTCAATCGCTGTGCCCTCAAAGTGGACGTCCTGTCCGACTTCCAGAAAGATCACTGCCATTCCGGTGTCCTGACAGATCGGAATCATCTCCTCGTCCGCGATCTTTAAATTGTCCTGCAGCTGATGTAAAATCTTTTTTCCGAGTTCAGACTGTTCTGTGTCAGCGGCATTCTTCATCGCCGCATCCATATCCGCGGACAGATAATGATTTGCCTGTATACACATTTCTTTGATATTTTTTGTAATCTCATCTGTTTGAATTGTTCTTATCATACCGTTCTTCCTCTCCCTGTCTGCTGTGTATGTGGCGTTAGGATGCCTGATCTTTTTTGTTTTCGTCTTTCTTTTTAATATTAAAGTGGATCTTGAATTTTTCCAGTGTCTCGTTGTTATCCCGCGACTTCATATCCGGGAAGGCTTTCATCAGACGTTGAAAACCAAAGCTTTTCTCTTCGTACAGCTTCTCGTAGCGCTCCATAAGTTCTGCGCGCTCGCGCTTTTTCTCCTCGAGTGCAAGTTCGCGTTCGCGCTTTTTCTCCTCACGGGAAGCTGCATAATTCTCTGCCTTCTCGGCAAGCTTGTTCTTCGCTGTCTGCGGCAGTTCCGAAATGCTCTCCTTGGTCTCTGAAAGCTTATCCTTCGCCGCTCCCGTCGTCTCCGCGATCTTCATCTTCGCTGTCTGCGGCAGCTCAGAAATATTTTCCTTCGTCTCGCTGATCTTATCCATCAGCTCCACATGTGTTTTCTGGAATTTCTCGGATTTTTCAATAACGTCTGTCACATTTTCATAGATATTTTCGCCGATCTCATCGGACAGCCGGTGAATAGACGCCGCCATCTCATCCATGACCTTTAAGCGCTTATTGAATTTCAGAATCGTCGTGACCGTGATGATGCAGTCTGCCGCGAACACGCACATGATAATACTGAGCAGCACTACGCCAAGCACGAACGGAATAAAGCGGATGGCTGCATAAATGATCGGATGAATGATATCCATGATAAAGGTACATGCCAGTCCCCAGTAGATCGAAAACTTCAGGCAGACGTAACCTTTGATGTTGAATGGCTTGTCAGAATAGTCCCACCACTTGTTGTGAAATACTTTTTCCAGAATATAACCCGTAATGTACTCCAGCACGGAGGTAAGAAGAAAAGATCCTGCAAACAGGATCAGCAGATTTTCTTTCAGAGGTGTCAGGATGGCCACCACAATCACCACGCCGCACCCGTAGATCGGACAGTACGGACCGTTCAAAAATCCACGGTTCACGAACTTTCCGGTATCGAGTGCTGCGTAGGATACCTCGGTACACCAGCCTATAAATGCATAGATAATAAAAATCCAGACCAATTCATAAAAATTCTGCGGCATAATCATTCTCCTTTGTTCCGTGCCTTCTCCACTTACTCATAAGAATCATTATAGTCCATTGAAATTTATGAAACAATCCTTTACTATCCGATTTCTCCGTGTTTTTCGTAATTTGTCACCTTTGTGACTTTATTTTTCTCATCCACGAAAAGCACCGTCGGGCGAAGTTCTGATGCTTCCTCCGGCGTCACCTGCGCGTATGCCATCAAAATAATCTTGTCACCGGTCTGCACCATGCGCGCCGCCGCACCGTTTAAGCACATTACACCGCTGCCGCGCTCCCCGGCAATCGTGTAGGTCTCAAAGCGGGAGCCGTTGTGGACGTCCACGATCTGTACCTTCTCGTATTCCAGGATTCCCGCCTGCTCCAGCAGATCCATATCCACGGTAATGCTCCCAACGTAGTCTAATTCCGCTTGTGTTACTATTGCGCGGTGTATTTTTGCTTTTAACATTGTAATTGTCATCGCCTAGTTCTCCAATTCATACATAAAATTATCGATCAATCTTGTCTTTCCGATATAGACCGCTATCGCGGCAAGGATTCCTCTGTCGATCTTCTCCACCTGCTGCATCGTGTCAAGATCTACGATTTTTACATAATCAATCTTTGCAAGAGGCTCTTTTTCGATCTCCGCTGTCATTGCGGCAAGAATCTTTTTGCAGTCGCGCTCTCCCTTTTCCACCATCTCTTTTCCGAGGAAAATGGAACGGCTTAACACGAGCGCTGCCTCCCGCTCCTCTATAGACAGATAGGTGTTGCGGGAACTTTTTGCAAGTCCGTCCGCTTCACGGATGATCGGACAGCCGGTAATCGTAAGCGGCATGTTCAGATCTTTCACCATTCTCTTGATGACCGCGAGCTGCTGCGCGTCTTTCTGTCCGAAATATGCGCGGTCCGGCGTTACAATATTGAAAAGCTTTGTCACAACCGTGCACACGCCGCGGAAGTGTACCGGTCTGCTGAGTCCGCAAAGCTCCTTGGTCAGCACATCCATATCCACATAAGAATAAAACTGATCCCCGTACATCTCCTCCGGTGTCGGATGGAAAATGAGATCCACACCGTGCTCCTCACAGAGCTTCGCATCATGTTCCAGATCTCTCGGATAGCTTGCGAGATCCTCCATCGGTCCAAACTGCATCGGATTGACAAAAATGCTCACAACGACCTTGTCATTCTCTCCGGCTGCATCGATCAGGCTCATATGTCCCTCATGCAGGTAGCCCATGGTCGGCACAAACCCAATGCTCTGTCCTTCCTTTTTCCACTCCTTCACCTGTGCTCTTACTTCTTCTATGGTTGATACGATTTTCATAATCTGCTCCTTTCGGCATGATCTGTCATTTAGTATAACTTTTCAATCACTGAGTCATCGATCTTAAAGCAATGTTCCTCGCCCGGAAATGTTCCCTCTTTTGTCTCTTTGATATATGCTTTGACGCCCTCGCGCATTACTTCTCCTACGTTTGCAAATACTTTTACAAATTTCGGACGGAAATCACCATACATAGCGAGCAGATCCTGGTAGACGAGCACCTGTCCGTCACAGCCTGCTCCCGCACCGATACCGATGGTCGGAATCGTAAGTTCCTCTGATATCTTAGCTGCCAGTTTTGCCGGCACACACTCCATCACGACCATGCAGGCACCTGCTGCTTACACTGCCTTCGCGTCGGCGAGAAGCTTCTTCGCTGCCTCCACATCTTTGCCCTGCACTTTGAATCCACCGAATGCATTGACAGACTGGGGGGTCAATCCGATGTGCGCCACAACCGGAATGGATGCCTTCACGATCGCCTCGATGTGAGGTGCAAATTCCACACCACCCTCCAGCTTTACCGCATTCGCGCGGCCTTCCTTCATCAGTCTTCCGGCATTGACCACTGCGTCGTACACGGATGTCTGGTAGGACATAAACGGCATATCCGCAACTACAAATGCATCTTTTGCACCGCGTGAAACCGCTGCCGTGTGATGAATCATATCTTCCATGGTCACAGAGAGCGTATCCTCATATCCGAGCATTACCATTCCCAATGAATCCCCGACGAGAATCGTGTTGACACCGGCTTCATCCATGATCTTTGCCGTCGTGTAATCATAAGCCGTCACCATGACGATCTTATCGTGTTCTTCCTTCTGCTTCTGTAACGTCAATACTGTGTTTTTCATGTTTCCCTCCACTTTTCCTGCGCCCCAGGCGCATAGACTGTGTTTTCCTGTTTACACTGTTTCCGCGCATTCCGCGCCCGGGCTGTGTTCCCCGTCTCTGCACAATTTTCTCATCTCCGTGTAATCACGATCCGGATGCTTGCTCTGTGCGAGATCTGTGAGATATTCAGCACAGGAAGTATATATTTTCCGCTGTTTTTCATTTAACGCGGAAATATGTTTTTCTACGGTAGCACAGTCATTTCTCTCCAGCGGACCTGTGAGAGACTGCACGCATCCCTGTGTCAGAATGTGATCCAGATTTCCCTTTGCAAGTGCATAGAGCTCGCTTCGCGCTTCCTCCTGTGCGAATCCGCAGTCGAGAAGCAGCTGCTCGGACATGGAAAATAAGGCAGTCATATAGTTGGATGAGATTGCTGCCGCCGCGTGATATTTGATTTTGTCTTCTTTGGAAATGATACGGGTGCGATTGCCCATGGAATGGAAAAATGTCTCCAGATCCTTCACATAGGAGGAGTCCCCCTCGAGTGTGAACAATACGCCGGATAATTCTCTCCATGCATTTTCTTTGCTGCTGATTGCAGCAAGAGGATGTACGGAACATGCATGACAGTTCATGCTGTCCCAGTCTGAAAAGATGTCTGAACTGTAAAGACCGCTGCAATGACCGATCACTTTACCGGATACATAGGGCTTTGCCTGCTGCCACACTTCTGCGATGGCGGAATCCGGTACAGTAAATAGAATCATGCCGCAACTGCTGATGATTTCTTCTAAACTTTCATAACAGTTTGTCTGTGTAAATGCTGCTGCCCATGCAGCAGACGCGCGGGTCAGGCTGTAATAACCTCCTACGTTCCTGCCCTTTTCTTTAAAATATTTGCCAAGTGACACGCCGACCTTGCCGGCACCGATAAAACCGATCTGCATACGTTCGGTCTGTACATCATTCAATGAAATACAAACGCCTCCTCCCGGAAGCAGTATGCGGCACCTCTCCTGTGAAATCATGGTCTCCTCGATCCATGTCCCGTCGGAAACTGGCGGTCTAAGGTTCGTTCTCTTTTCTTCTACGGTATCATTTCCGCGCTGCGGAATATCATCCGTGATTTACTATAACACCTGGTATTTCAAATGTAAATAAAGGAATAAGAAAAACCCGCGGTCTTTTGACCGCGGGTTCCGATACATCTTCGATTTTAGTTGTTTCCCTTATAAGACAGGAATTTTACAACTGCAATGATCGGGATCAGACCGGATACACAGCCGATTGCCTGTGTCTCGCTCTCCTGCTTACCCTCTAACTTTGCATACATCTTAGCGTAGCTGCATCCTAAGAATACAACGTTTAATACGATTGTGATGACATTTTCTACCGTGCCGTTTACCGGGATGAATAACAGTGCAACCGGTAAAATCCACCAGAGCTTGAATACCATTGCCGGAAGTTCAAGGCTTCCAAATAACTTTACCTTCTCGCCTTCCCCCTCTGCTGCTGCATCCGCACATGCATAAAATACACCGTATGGAATCCATGCAAGCCATGCATTTTTGTATCCCAGTGCCTTTAATGCCTTCATGTGGGAAACTGCATATAACACATAGCATGCTACCACAACAACAAGACATAACAGAATGACACCGATGCTTGCTCCAAGAATTGCTCCATAAGTACTCATATAACCTGTTCCTCCTTAATAGTAAAATCTCTCTTCAAACTCTATCATATAGAAAAAGCTATACGATGTCAAATGTATCTTTATATTTTTTTCATACTTTTTATTTTTCTTTTATTTTTAGAAAAATGCTTATTCCTCGTCACTGTCATCCTTGGCATCGTCTTCAGCACGCTTCAACAGCTCATCCATCAGCTCGTCATCCGTCTCGGAATTGTCTGACTGACCGGCTGCTTTCTTCGCATTTTCTGCTGCAAGAGCCGCGCTTGCCGCCTCTTCCTCATCGGTCAGAAGCTCAGAAGTATCGGCTGTCTCAAGCTCCTTATTCTCGCGCACCTTCGCAATGCTTGCCACAGTCACATTCTCGTCCAGATTGATCAGCTTGACACCGGAGGTAATACGTCCAAGAAGTGCCGTATCCGCTACCTTAATGCGGATAATGATACCCTCTGTCGTGATTAACATTATTTCATTGTCATGGTTGACTGCCTTGACACCGACGATATTACCTGTTTTCTCGGTAATCTTGTAGCACTTCACACCCTTACCGCCACGGTTCTGTGTGGTAAACTCGGAGATTAACGTGCACTTTCCGAGACCTTTTTCGGAAACGATCATCAGGGAATCTCCCTGGGATTCCATCTGCATGCCGACGACCTCATCTCCGTCTGTCAGGTTCATACCAATGACGCCCATGGATGTTCTGCCTGTTTTTCTTACGTCTGTCTCTTTAAACCGGATACACTGTCCGTATTTGGTGACAAGGAAAATATCCTGATTATTATCGGTCTTCTTCACCTCGATCAGCTCGTCGTCCTCGCGCAGATTGATGGCTGCAAGACCTGTCTTTCTCACATTTGCATAATCGGTGATCGGTGTCTTCTTCACGATACCTTTCTTTGTCGCCATGAAAAGGAAATGTCCCTCGGTGTACTCCCGGATCGGAATGACCGCAGTAATCTTCTCGCCCGGCTGCAGCTGAAGCAGGTTGATGATTGCGGTACCGCGCGCGGTTCTGCTTGCCTCCGGAATCTCATAAGCCTTCATGCGGTATACACGGCCGGTATTCGTGAAGAACATCAGGTAATGGTGCGATGTCGTCATCAGAAGTTCCTCGATGTAATCGTCATCAATGGTCTCCATTCCCTTGATTCCCTTGCCCCCGCGGTTCTGCGCACGGAAATTGTCAAGGCTCATACGCTTGATATATCCAAGCTTCGTCATGGTAATGACGGTATTGGTAACCGGAATCAAATCCTCCATGGAAATATCATATTCGTCAAACCCGATGGATGTTCTTCTGTCATCCCCGTACTTGTCGGCGATCAGAAGAATCTCCTCACGGATGACGCCGAGCAGCTTTTTCTTGTCGGCAAGAATTGCCTTCAACTCTGTGATGCGCTCCATCAATTCCGCGTATTCGTTCTCCAGCTTCTCGCGTTCCAGACCTGTCAGCGCACGCAGACGCATATCCACGATCGCCTGTGCCTGTACGTCCGTCAGCGCAAAACGCTCCATTAAGCGGTCTTTTGCTTCCTGGGTGTTCTTGCTGCTGCGGATAATGTTGATAACTTCATCAATATTATCAAGTGCTGTTAATAATCCCTGTAAGATGTGAGCACGTTCTTCCGCTTTGTTCAGATCATATTTCGTTCTTCTGGTGACAACTTCTTCCTGATGGATCAGGTAATAGTTGAGCATCTCGTAAAGGTTTAAGACCTTCGGCTGGTTGTCAACGAGTGCCAGCATAATAACACCGAACGTATCCTGAAGCTGTGTATGCTTGTACAGAAGGTTCAGCACGACATTCGGGTTCACATCACGGCGGAGTTCGATGCAGATTCTCATACCTTGACGGTCGGACTCATCCCGCAGATCGGTGATGCCGTCGATTTTCTTATCTCTGACAAGCTCCGCAATCTTCTCGATCAGACGCGCCTTATTTACCATGTACGGAAGCTCCGTCACAACAATACGGTTCTTGCCGTTCTGCATCGGCTCAATGCTCGTCACCGCGCGTACTCTGACTTTTCCGCGTCCGGTCCGGTATGCCTCGTTGATTCCGGCGGTTCCAAGAATCGTACCTCCGGTAGGAAAATCCGGTCCCTTGACGATCGTCAAAAGCTCCTCGATATCGGTTCCGCGGTCTTCCAACACCTGATTATCAATGATCTTTACCACACCGTTAATAACCTCGCGCAGATTGTGCGGCGGAATATTGGTCGCCATTCCGACAGCGATACCGGTCGTACCGTTGACTAACAGATTCGGAAAACGGGACGGAAGCACTGTAGGCTCTTTTTCCGTCTCATCGAAGTTCGGAACAAAATCAACCGTATCTTTTCCGATGTCCGCAAGCATTTCCATGGAAATCTTGGAAAGTCTTGCCTCAGTGTATCGCATAGCAGCAGCGCCGTCACCATCGACGGAACCAAAATTTCCATGTCCGTCGACAAGCGGATAACGGAATGACCAGTCCTGCGCCATATTGACGAGTGCTCCGTAGATTGAGCTGTCGCCGTGCGGATGGTATTTACCCATCGTATCACCGACGATACGCGCACATTTACGGTGCGGCTTGTCCGGTCCGTTGTTCAGCTCAATCATGGAATAGAGGACACGCCTCTGTACCGGCTTCAAACCATCTCTTACATCCGGCAGCGCACGCTGTGCAATGACACTCATGGCATAGTCGATGTAGGAACTTTCCATTGTTTTCTTCAGATCCACATCATGTATCTGGTCAAAAATCTTGTCATCCATAGGATTTTTCTCCATTTCTATCAATTACATACTCTGTACAGTCCGTCTGTCAGATATCAAGATTCTGTACATACTTTGCATTTTCCTCGATAAATTCACGGCGTGGCTCTACCTTGTCTCCCATGAGCGTTGTAAATGTCACATCAATCTCAGAAGAATTCTCCTCATCAATCATGACACGCTTTAAGATACGCTTCTCCGGATCCATGGTCGTCTCCCAGAGCTGCTCGGCATCCATCTCACCAAGTCCTTTGTATCGCTGGATCTTGTTGTTGCCGTCGCGGCCGATCTCTGTCAGAATGCTGTTTAATTCGTTATCATCGTACGCATACCACACGTTCTTGTTCTTCTCGATCTTATAGAGCGGTGGAGTAGCCAGATAGACATGTCCCTGCTTAATCAGCTCCGGCATGAAGCGGAACAAAAAGGTCAGCATCAGCGTCGCAATATGTGCACCGTCGACATCGGCATCGGTCATGATGATGATCTTGTTGTAGCGGAGCTTACTGATGTCAAAATCTTCATGAATACCGGTACCAAACGCGGTAATCATCGCTTTGATCTCAGCATTGCCATAAATCTTGTCTAATCTTGCCTTCTCCACATTCAAAATCTTACCGCGGAGCGGCAGGATGGCCTGGAAGTTACGGTCGCGTCCCTGCTTGGCTGTACCGCCTGCAGAGTCTCCTTCGACGAGGAACAGCTCGCAAAGTGCGGCGTCCTTTGAAGAACAGTCGGCCAGTTTACCGGGAAGACCGCCGCCTGTCATCGGTGATTTGCGCTGTACCAGTTCGCGAGCTTTGCGGGCTGCCTGGCGTGCTTGGGCTGCAAGGATCACTTTGTCGACGATTATTTTGGCTTCCTTAGGATGTTCTTCCAGGTAGTAGCCCAATGCTTCGCCGATAGCCT
>OGNZ01001389.1_pt1 | contig 10225 bp, 10 predicted proteins | sample 1573601 | NCBI WGS metagenome assembly OGNZ01 (sample SAMEA2582009, study PRJEB24529) | metagenome | biome: Human gut stool | place: China | collected 2011
CGGCGTGACCGCCAAGACCATAATTACCGCCACGAATAAGCAACCGTTCGCCGTTGTTACGAAAATATATAAAGCCCCTGCCGGTTTTATCTGTGTTAGGGAATAACGCTAATGCTTTTAAAATATCCGGGATTGTTACGCCGCTTTTTGCTGTCAATGTTCCGAAATCTTTCGCGCCATATCCCGCGCCGTCGTCTGTCTGCTTATGCTCTACGGTTGTTGTGATATGAAAACCACTTGTAGCATTTGCAGGGTTTCCGGTATAGTCAAACTTTAATGTGCCGTTTGTTCCCGGTGCAACTAATGAACCGTCCTGCAGGATCGCTTTCCATGCCTTGCTGTTTGCGCCTAAATCTGTTTTGTGGATTGCTGCGTTATTGTTCGGTACAATCTGAATTTCGCCGTCGACTAAACGCGCTACAACCCATTTATGAACGTCGCCCACAATATCGCATACGCCCAATGCCTCCCATGCCTTGCCGCCGGTTCCGGTTAATGTTCTGTAAACATTTGTCGGGTTCTGCGGACTTAATACACCATGCTCATAAGTCTTTACATGATGCCTGCCGTTGTTTGTGTTACCTCTAGGCTCTAATCCCTGTGCTGTGATTAAGTTGTGTAATACTCCCCACTCTGCCGCTGTCATAAGATGCCAACCTGCACCCTTGTTATAACAAACCTCAACCGCACGATCAAAAGTAATGCAGTTTGCAGGATCCTGATTTGGGATAGAGTACGCGCGGTTATTCTTGATCACGTTGATATATTTTGAAACATAAATATACGGCACCACTTTATCGTTGATGATAAAAGCCGGGTGCGGCGTGTGTGCCGATCCGATCCCTAACTCGTCCAAATAAACAAGCGGTACTTTTACCATTACCGAAGGAATACCTTGATCGTCTAAAATAATTTCCTCGTTTGCTGCTGCGCCTCTTAAATCTTCGTAATTACTCATTGATATATACCTCCTCGATGCTCCATAATATTAAAGTACATTTTGAAATGTCAAAATCTTTCTGCACTCTTTCAACGGTCTTTTTTCCTTCTGCGTCTGTCTCTCCCTCGATGTACTCATATTCCTTTGGCGGGATTTCAACCTGCGCAACGTAATTTTCGCCCAATCCAAAAACTAAATTGCCGTCTGCATCGGCGCAAATGTCTTTTTTAACGGTGTCGTCTGTAGATGCAAGTTCCGTCTTGGCTATTTCAATAGACTTGTCATGAATGAAATGCAGGGCGGTTGAACCTGTTTCTTTTTTCAATAAATCACTGAAATAGTTGGGCGAGAGGCAGAGCTTGTCTGCACAATACTGTACAGTGGGCAAGCCTATCCGTTTAGCAGCCCCATCATGGAAGTATTCGTCAAGCAACCGCTCAAATCTTGCGAGGATGTCTCGGTTTTGGTTGTCGCGTGTGATGAACTGGCGGTCATAGAAACGTGTGCAGTAATCAAGGAACGTCTTGATGCTGTCTGTGATGAGGTTCTTGCTGTGACGGTGTATCGGATGGTTCAATTCATATTGAATCTTGTGGAAGCAATCCATGATGATTTGCCGTTCTTCCACACTAAGGTGCAATGCCTCGTTTGTCTCGTAGGAAAAGAACGAATATTCACGCATTATCCGCCCGAGAGGTGTATTCCGCAGCAGGTCGGGATGGAACATAAGCAGGTAGCCATCTGGTTGGAACTGCATGCCGTCATCTTCCGCACCGAACACCTGTCCGGGCGCGATAAATATCAGTGTGCATAATTATTCCTAAGTCTGTGAAACCGGAACGCATGAAGCAGAATCTCGACATATTAGACTTCACCCTGTCGGCCGACGACATGGCACGGATAAAGACGCTGGATACCGACAAGCCTTTCTTACTCGGCTCGCACGAAGATCCAGAAATCGTAAAATGGTTCATGCAGTACAAAAACGCCTGAACATCAACAACCATATTTCGATAGCCGCTATCGACTATATTAAGAAGTTATTCGTATATGCCTTTATTGTAATCCGTCATGTACTGAGTAAATGTTTTGCCTGTTTGCTGTTTGAAGAAGCGCATGAGATGGCTCGGATCAGAGAAATTGAAATCATCCGCCATTTCACTGACAGTGCGGTTGGAGAATAGCAATTCGTTCTTCAGTTCCTCAAGCAGACGTTGTTTTATCAAATGGGTAGCTGATACTCCGAATTGGGCTTTTACTGAGTTATTGAGTGTGATGCGACTGACATGAAGCATGTCTGCATATTCCTGCACCCGCTGGTGGGTGCGGATATTCTGTTCCAACAAGTCCTTGAACCGAAAAGCGAAATTGTTTTTAGCAATTTCAGCGGGCAAGCAATAGGCGGCAGCGTATGTACGATTGATAATCAGCAAAAGATAATATAGTAAGGAAACAATGATATTGTACGTATCGGACACTGGATTCATCAGCTCATACTTAATCTTTCCGAGCAGCCGCATATATTCCTTCATTTCGTCATGTGTGGCATTGATGTAAGGCGGCGTATCTGTCTGGTAACAATACAAAAGGCGAAAAACGAAGAACTTGTCGGCGATAAAAGTACGCATGAAATCTTCGCGGAATATAAGGAACGTGTAATCCAACGCCGTCTCATCTACATGCCACTCTTGTTGCTGATGGGGTGAAAGCAGGAGAACCATGCCGTCGCGCAGTTCAATCTTGCGGAAGTTCAGTAGCAAATATCCGTTTGCCTTACGGAAAAAGTAGAAGCTGAAGAAGTCTGTCTTAAACCGCTTGTTTTCTGTCAGCACAAGTCCGATGTCCTTGTTTATGGCAGTATTGATGTAAAAATCCACGCCGCAGCGTGTCTTGTTGAACGGTACGCTGACCAGTCGATCAGGGTTGATTATCTCGTCCATATCCTTGTCGTTTTTGCAAAGATAATAATTTCATTTATCAAAATGGCATAATTACCGTTTTTTCAGGCATAGATGTTTCGCCGGATTCTTCCGAACTTTGCACCCGTAATCAATAACAAGACATATAGTCATGAAAAAGACATCCACAGTACAATTGGTGCGCAATGCCACCTTGAAAATCAGGTATGCGGGACACACCATGCTAATTGACCCCGTTTTAGCCGACAAAGGCACTTTGATATCGGCCCTCGGTGTGAATAAAACACCGAGGGTACACCTCACCATTCCTATTCAGGATATTATCGGAGGCGTGGACATGGTGCTCCTGACCCACAATCACATCGACCATTACGAGCCGAGTGTCCCCACACATTTGCCCAAAGAAATTCCTTTCTACGTTCAGCCCCAGGACGCGGACGCCATCAGAAACGACGGATTTACAAATGTGATACCCATCGAAGAAATAAAAACAATAGACGGCATATCCATTTACCGCACGACCGGACATCATGGTTTCGGGCAGATCGGGCAGATGATGGGACCTGTATCAGGTTATGTGCTAAAAGCCGAGGGCTTCCCGACCGTTTATATAATGGGTGACTGCCGATGGGAAGCATGTATCCGAGACACCGTGGAACGGTTCAATCCTGACTATATCGTGGTAAACTCCGGAGGTGCAATCTTTCCCGAATTTTCCAAAACGGACGGTCCTATCATCCCCGACGAGAACGAAGTGATGCAGATACTTGACGAATTGCCTTCGCATATCAAGCTGATAGCCGTACACATGGATGCCATCGACCATTGCCAGACCACCCGTGCAATTCTGCGCAATGAGGCAACGCATCACGAAGCCGACATGAGCCGGCTGATTATCCCGGAGGACGGAGAAACAGTTGTGTTATGAGTGTCTGCATTAAATCCCTGATAAAAAACATGAACATAGTGGTAGGGTGCACTATAGGATGCCCTTACTGCTATGCCCGTAACAACTGCCGCCGTTTCCACATTACCGACGACTTTTCCGTGCCTGAATACATGGAACGAAAACTGCGCATCATCGATACGTCCCGTCCTCATGTGTGGCTCATGACAGGAATGAGCGATTTCTCCGATTGGAAGCCTGAATGGAACGCAGAAATTTTCGAGCGGATCAGCAGCAATCCCCAGCACGCCTATATCTTTCTGACGAAGCGCCCTGACAAAATCAGTTTCTCCTCTGACGACGAGAACGTATGGATGGGCGTGACCGTCACGCGCAGTTCCGAGAAAAGGAGGATTGATGATTTGAAAAAGAATATCAAAGCACGACACTACCATGTCACGTTTGAACCTCTCTTCGATGATATCGGCGAGATTGATTTCGAGGGAATTGACTGGATTGTCATAGGCACAGAGACCGGAAACCGAAAAGGAAAGTCATATTCGCGCCCCGAATGGGTGCTTAGCATTGCAGAACAGGCAAAGGCTCATGGCATACCGGTGTTCATGAAAGAGGATTTGCTGCCGATTATGGGCGACGAAAGAATGATTCAGGAATTGCCGGAACAATTTACCAGACGAATACAATGAATATGGATACAATAAAGGAAATAGATGTAAAGAGTGTAATGACCAAATCCTCTCTGCCGGTGGGAGGATATTCGGTCAACCCTTATGTAGGGTGTCCCCACGCCTGCAGGTATTGCTACGCATCGTTCATGAAACGGTTCACCGGGCACACCGAGCCGTGGGGTACGTTTTTAGATGTAAAAAACTGGAAGCCGATAACGAATCCTCATAAATACGACGGTGAACGTGTTGTAATAGGGTCTGTGACGGACGGTTACAATCCGTATGAAGAAGAATTCCACCGTACCCGAAGGCTGCTCGAAGAGCTGCGAGGAAGCGATGCCGAGATTATGATATGCACAAAGTCCGATCTTGTCCTTCGCGATCTCGACCTGTTGAAGAGTTTTCCCAAAGTGACTGTGTCATGGTCTGTCAATACGCTCGACGAGCAGTTCTGCGCAGATATGGACAACGCCGTAAGCATTGAACGCCGTCTGAAAGCGATGCGTCAGACATACGAGGCAGGTATCCGCACCGTATGCTTCGTCTCGCCCATATTCCCCAGAATAACAGACGTGAAGGCAATAATAGAGGAGGTAAAAGATTATGCTGATTTAATCTGGCTTGAAAACCTGAATTTACGCGGGCAGTTCAAAGGCGGGATAATGACGTATATCCGTGAGAAGTATCCTGACCTCATACCGCTTTACGAGGAAATTTACAATAAAAAAAGGCTTGAATACTGGCAGGCATTGGAGCAGGACATTTCAAATTACGCCAAGGAGCAGGGCTTCCCGTATCGTATAAACGATCTGCCATACGGACGCTCGGAAAAAGGCAAACCTGTCATCGTAAACTACTTCTACCACGAAAAAATACGATTGACAAAATGAGGCTATGCCGGACTGATGCAGAAAAGTTGTAGCGCGGATAAAAGCACCATGTATGTGGATAATATCCGGCAATCTTCCGAGCGTATGCGGGAGATGCTCAACACGCTGCTGGATTTCTTCCGTCTGGACAACGGCAAGGAGCAACCCAACCTTTCCCCTTGCAGGATTTCCGCAATCACGCATATTCTTGAAACGGAGTTCATGCCCATTGCCATGAACAAGGGGCTGACTTTGATAGTGGAGAGCCACACCGATGCGGTGGTTTTGACCGACAAGGAACGTATCCTGCAAATCGGCAACAACTTGTTGTCAAACGCCATCAAGTTCACGGATAACGGTAGTGTATCATTGGCAGCGGATTATGATAACGGTTTGCTGAAACTTATCGTTGAAGATACCGGTACGGGCATGACCGAAGATGAGCAACAACGAGTATTCGGTGCATTTGAACGTCTTTCAAATGCCGCCGCAAAAGACGGCTTCGGATTAGGATTGTCCATCGTGCAGCGTATTGTGGCGATGCTCGGTGGAACTATACGCTTGGAAAGCGAGAAAGGCAAAGGGAGCCGCTTCACGGTGGAAATTCCCATGCAGACAGCCGAGGAACTGCCGGAACAGACAATTCAAGCGCAAATGCGCCATAATCATATCTGCCATGATGTGATTGCCATCGACAATGACGAGGTACTTCTCCTTATGTTGAAAGAAATGTATGCCCATGAAGGGATGCACTGCGATACCTGTACCAATGTTTCGGTACTGATGGAGCTGATACGAAAAAAGGAATACAGCCTGCTTCTGACGGATCTGAATATGCCTGAGATAAGCGGTTTTGAACTGCTGGAACTGTTGCGCTCATCCAATGTAGGCAACTCGAAGAGTATTCCCATAGTCGTGACAACCGCTTCGGGCAGTTGCAGCAAGGAGGAACTTATAGGGCGTGGATTTGCCGGATGCCTGTTCAAGCCGTTCTCCATATCCGAACTGATGGAGATTACGGATAAATGCGCATTAAGCAGCATATTGGATGAAAAGCCGGATTTTTCCACTCTGCTATCTTATGGCAATGAATCCGTCATGCTGGACAAACTGATAGCGGAAACCGAAAAGGAAATGCAGGCGGTCAAGGATGCAGAACAGCGTAAAGACCTCCAAGAACTGGACACACTTACACACCATCTGCGAAGTTCATGGCAGATTCTCCGTGCCGACCAGCCATTGAGGGAACTTTACGCCCAACTTCATGGAAGTGCCACTCCAGATGACGAAGCGATATGCAAAGCGGTGACCGGCTGTGCTGGATAAAGGTGCTGAAATTATCCGGCAGGCAAAAGAAGAAAGGAAAAATACGAAAATGGATAAAACAAGAATCATCGTGGTGGAGGACAATATCGTGTATTGCGAGTTTGTCTGCAACCTGCTGGCACGGGAAGGATTCCGTACCGTGCAGGCTTACCACCTCTCGACCGCGAAGAAACTTCTGCAACAAGCCTCAGACGGGGACATCGTGGTTTCTGACCTACGACTACCCGACGGTGACGGCATCGACCTATTACGATGGATGCGCAAGGAAGGCATGACACAACCGTTAATCATCATGACCAACTATGCCGAAGTGCATACGGCAGTCGAAAGTATGAAACTCGGCTCGCTGGACTATATCCCCAAGCAGCTTGTGGAGGATAAACTTATGCCTCTGCTTCATACCATCCTGAAAGAACGGAGTATCGGACGAAATCGTATGCCCGTTTTTGCCCGTGACAGTTCCGCCTTTCAGAAAATCATGCAACAGATAAGATTAGTTGCCCCTACTGATATGAGCGTGCTGATATTCGGAGAGAACGGCACGGGCAAGGAGCATATCGCCCACCATCTGCATGATAAGAGCAAAAGGGCAGGGAAACCGTTTGTGCCTGTGGACTGCGGTTCACTCTCCAAAGACCTTGCGCCCTCGGCATTCTTCGGACATGTCAAAGGCGCGTTTACGGGTGCGGACAGCACAAAGAAAGGATACTTCAATGAGGCAGAGGGTGGCACATTGTTCTTGGATGAGGTAGGCAATCTCGCATTGGAAACCCAGCAGATGTTACTCCGTGCCATACAGGAACGGAGATACCGCCCTATAGGTGACAAGACGGACAAGAGCTTCAATGTCCGCATCATCGCCGCCACCAACGAGGATCTGGAGAATTGCGGGCGAGCATGACGGCTATCGCAAAATCATCACGACGCCCGAAGGCTTTGACAAAAAGGTGCTCCCTGCCATGCACGAGTTGGAAATCCCCGTCTATAAGGACTATTTCCTGTTGTTCGACGAGTGCGAAAAGGCCATACAGGATGTAGGCTACCGCGGGGACATCTACCTGCCTGTCGAGGATTTTTTCAAATTCGAGAACAAGGCGATGGTTTCGGCAACGCCTATCGTTCCGTCCGACCCGCGTTTCGAGGAAAACGGGTTTAAGATACTGAAACTCGTTCCGACCTATGACAGTCGGATCGAACTGACGCTTTGCACGACCAACAACACGGTCGCAGTAATGCGGAAACTGTTGAAGCGTCTGGAAAACGAAACGGTCTGCGTGTTTCTGAACTCCACGGAAACGATTTTGAGCCTTATCTATGCCCTCAGACTGCAAGGCCGAAGCAGGGTCTTTTGCAGTGAAAAGAGCGTGCGGAAACTCAAACAGATGAACTTCACCGACGCCAGCGAAACGCTCGATGAATTGGCTCCCGTCAATTTTCTGACCAGCCGTTTCTATGCGGCCGTGGATATCAAATTAGACTACAAACCCCATGTAATCCTGCTGACGGATGTAATGCGTGCCCCCTTTTCGGCAGTAGACCCGCAGACCGAGGTCGTGCAGGCCATCGGGCGGTTCCGTAACGGCGTGGCGAGGGCATACCATATCGCCAATACAAGCGACAACCTGCAATGCCTGACCCGCGAAGCCCTCGAACGCCGACTGACGGGCGAGGAAAACATCTATAACCAAATCCGCCAGATACAGCCCGACGGCGAGGATGAAGCGCAGGCCCGTTTCCAAGCCCTGAACGGCATGGCCTACAAACGGTTCGTAACCCGCGACGGAAACCGCAACCATTTCATGTGGGACAATGCGTGGACGGATGAACAAATTAAAGCATATTATCGCTATCCGTCCACGCTGACCGCGGCCTATAAATCGGCTCCGTTTCGATTGACTGTCTGCACGGCCCATTACCCGATAACGGATGCGGACCGTCTGCGTCGTGAGAAAGCGAAAATGAATACCCGCGAATTGTGGCGCGAGGTGGTCGGACAGCTTGCCAAACTCCAAACGGCCCACTCCGACATGGAACCTGCATTTCTGCAAGAAGAACTGGGGAATGAATTTGCGGCAATCGTACAGGCGTTCACGATTCTCGGTGCAAAACGGATGGAAGAATTGGGGTACAGCCGCAGTAAGATCGAAGCGGCCATGACCCGCACCGAAGAAAACGTGCTGCTGACAGCCCCCAAGATGCAGGAAGCTGTTTACGCGCAATACAAAACGGGCGATCTGGTGGCCTGCTCGGAAATCAACAATTTCCTGCATCGGCTGATCGTGAACAACGGCATTCCGTTCGAGGGGCGGCGGGTGGATCGTAAGGTCGTGAAACTCTTTTTCGAGATCGAGGACGACACAAAACGCCTCGGCGGTCAAAAGGCATTTCTGCTCGGAAAAAAGATGTTCGAGTTTTAAGGGCATCGGACCGACTTTGCAAAGGGGACTTATATAAACCCCTTTGCGCAAGTTGGTCCTAAATAAAAACAACAATAATCATTTAATAATCAAAATATAATCTGCCATGACGGGCTTTATTGCATTTCTGTTTGTAGTCTTTCTGATGTTGTCGGGTAAATACATTGTTATCGGACTGTTTATGCTTATTTTTCGCATTCTGCTGACCATTTACAGCATCATAGCTGAAATCCTTGCGGCAATATTCATTCCCTCCAAACCATTCTGACTTTATTTGGAAAGGGGCGAAGCCCCTGACCTGCAAACTGAATCAAACCAATTAAAGATCAAATAAATATGAAACTTTTATCCGCATTGGCTTTGCTGTTTATCGGACCGATCGTTTTGGCCGCAGGAATCAATTTCATCGGATGGTTAGGCGGAAAAATCTGGAAAGAATAAGCTAAATACCATTCCGCAGAATTCGGACCAATTTTGTCAAGGGGTCTTAATATAGACCTTTTGAAAAAATCGGTCCGTTTTTTATGACCGAGCGGACAATCCCTATTTTTCACCCCTCCCCATTTTCAGATGGGAAATTGAATTTTTATCCATTACATATAATAGGATTCCACATAATACAAGCCACCCCTATCTGCGTCCGAAACCATATAACAGCATAGAATTATTGATATTACATGAAGTTGGATTACTACTGATAAGCGATAAACAAAAACTTAATCGCTATGAAAACATTAGACAAACGGGCGTCAGAGATTCTGCGAGCCTTGTTAGCCCTGCAAACATCCAAAATCGACAACACGGACGAAGCCTATATGCCCGTTTATATCGAGATCATCGACCGCTCGGAAACCTACAAGCACATTTCGCTGGCACATTACGGGGAGCAGAACGGGGATATGATGCGCGACCCCGAAATGCTCTTTGCCCTCCATAAAGAAACACGGCAATTCATTCCGTACTACTACCGTAACGATTATATGGGAGTGGAACAGTACAGCGTAAAGTGGACAGACGAGGGCATTTTACTGAACCGCCGTTTGCAGGCCGACCATACCACATTTGCGAACCAATGGCTCCGTAACATAGCCGCTCAACAGGGGATTCGATGAATGCACGGCGAGTAGTACAGAATTGTGTTTTGAAGAATCAAAGCACGGTTATCGAGGAAATGATACG
>OGNZ01001398.1_pt1 | contig 10114 bp, 7 predicted proteins | sample 1573601 | NCBI WGS metagenome assembly OGNZ01 (sample SAMEA2582009, study PRJEB24529) | metagenome | biome: Human gut stool | place: China | collected 2011
GAAACTCTCTGCCGTAGCTGCCGTATTGTCCATTGGAAAGAAGGATCCGATCTCCTTCACAGATCAGAACCTCATTATCATAGTTCATGTTTTTAATGGTGCGCACCATACTGCCATAATCAAACTCGATTTTTAAATACTTTTCTGTCTCTGCATCATAGAAATCCAGCCGCTGTAGATAAATGATGCGCCGCTCCCTTGTGATTCTGGAACTGCTGTCATCATAGACAAAAAAGAGCCCTTTGCTTTTCGCTTCTTCATTCAGCCGCAGATAACTCTCTGTATTCCTAAGCTTATCCAGCGTATTGACCCTTCCTCCGTTTACAATGGTATCATTATCCGTATACAGGGTAAATATCATACTGTTCATTCCCAGTGCATTTTCCAATAACGTCCCGCTCAGGAAATTCTGATATGCCGCCACATATTCTGCAGAATTAGTGTATCTTTTGGATAAGAACTCTTCAAAATCGCGATTGGTATAAATACTGTTGCCTATCTCCCCGGCATTTCCGATCATACTGCTCAGACTGTATTCCACCGTACTGGCAATATTGGACATCTCATGCTCCCTGCGCTCTCTGTCAAATTTTGCAGTCGTCAGAAATACAACGCTGTCTGTTACGATCAGGGGAATCAGCACACAGACAACATAGAAAATATAAAACTTTTTTTTGATGGTGAAATCATCCATCCAAAGATCCAGTTCATGTAATACCTTCCCCATAAGATCCTCTCCTCTGTTATGTAAAAAAGAGCAGACATTTTTACAGCCCGCTCTTCTTTATTATAGGACATCTGCGTTCTATCCGCAATCCGTTTTTATATGGCATTCTGCACAAACCAGGCAAAATCAGCATAGTTACTGCTGTCCTGTCCATTGGCAGATGCGTACATTCCTATCGTACATCCCACAAATCCTCCTGCTTCCTCCGTGGTATAAGGAAGCAGACTGATATCCTCAGCAATCAGCCTCTCCCTGCCATCCCTGAAAAGCCATATCCGTGCCTTCTGCCTGTCGCAATGCATTCGTATTTTAAAGAATTGTCTACCTTCTCCTGCCGGCTTTTCGGTAAGGATTCTCTCTTCCCCATGGATGCAGGCTGTCACAACAAAACAATTCTCTTCAGCCCTTTTCCGGATCTCCATGCGCAAATGATTTTCATGATTCTGGTACAACACCATTCCCGCAGTCTCACATTCCTGCTTCGGTTCAAATTCCATCCCGGTCTCTGCATAGAATGCATAATTTTTCTGACGGATTCCGAAATAGGAACAATGATTGCGGTCAGATATTTTTTCCTTTTTTGTATAGAGCCGCAGCATCCCCGGCCGGTGACTCAGGGAATAGTTTTCTTCACAGATTTCTTCTACACTTACCAGCCGTTTGTCCGGTGTTTTCTCCCAAAAACTGATATGATCGGAAGTACTGCTTACTTCCTCTGGAAAACGGTATTCTTTTGTGGGCAGTTCCAATATATCTTCCAGATGCCCGACGCCTTCTGCAATCACCGGCCATCCATTTTCCCATGTGACTTTTGCCAGAAAAGTCTCTCTGCCCATGCTGCTGTGTCCTTCACAAGGGCTGGATGCCAGCATTACCACGTACCAATTCCCCTTTCCATCCTCCACCAGATCCCCGTGTCCTGCGTAGATCACAGGATAGTTTTTCCCCAGATTCCTGTGGGTGAAGATCGGGTTTCTTGGGCAGCCCTCGAACCACTGGAACAGCTTTTTACTTCTGGCGATGCTGATGCTGTGCTCCGGTCCGGTTCCTCCTTCTGCATGCATCAGATAATAATAACCGTCGATCTTATAAAGGTGCGGTCCCTCCGGCCAGATAACTCCTTTTACAGCCCCTTTCCAGATTGCCATGCTTTCTCCCACAAGCTTCATCTGCCGAAGATCCAGTTCCTGCACCCAGATTTCCCAGTCTCCGTTATAGCGGACTCCTTCCGGATTCGGTCGCGTACCACAGTAATAGCATTTCCCGTCATCATCGAAGAAAAGACTGGGATCGATCCCCGGAGCATCTTCGCCGAGATAATAAGGATCCGACCACGGTCCTGCTGGATCTTTTGCCGTTACAATGAAATTGCCTCCGTAGCTTACATTGGTAGTGATCATGTAAAACAGTCCATCATGGAACCGGATGGTTGGTGCATAAATCCCCTGTGATATTTCACTTCCCTTCACCGGAAGTTGTTCCGGTCTGTCAAGAATATTCCCGATCTGCTCCCAGTGCGCCAGATCTCTGCTGTGGAAAATCGGAACTCCCGGTGCATACACAAAACTGGAATTCACAATGTAATAGTCCTCTCCTGCCCTGCATATGGATGGATCCGGATAGAAACCGGATAAAATTGGGTTCTTTGCTGTAACCATTTTGTTTTCCTCACTCTGTTCTATATTGTGTATCCAAATCCTAAGATTGTAAATTTTTTATTCCGGTCTTCCTCTGTCACTGCAATCCGTACTTTATGGGATCTGCTTTCTGTCTCCCAAAACAGTAATACAGCATTACAATGCAGCCAATTGTTCTTATGGGGATCCGCCGTCATACAATATACATCATTTACAAATACATTGGCTTTCCCCACATCCATTTCTCCGGAATCCTTAAATATAAGAAACAGTGACTTGCAGATAATCTCCATTTCAAATCCCGCCATCTGTGGTCTGCTTCCATCATACATCCAGTTATACGGAAATTCCGGTGTCTGTATAAGGTTTCCGTCCATTTCCACACTCTGTAACTCCATATCTGTGGAAGTAAAACTACCCGCCCGGATTTTGGCTCCTACATAACGATTCTTCTTATCCAGTAAAAAAATTCTTTCAAAATCAGCACCGATCACTGCCGGTCCGGAAAGCTTTTCCGACAGGATCTGTTCCTCCGTCATTCCTTCCACAAAAGTCCCAATTCTTGCAGGTTCTGCTGCATCACAACGTTCAAACAGATATTGCAGACAGTCTGCCATAATGGTATGTCCGGTATTATTAGGATGAAAGATATCATAAAAAAACTGATTTTTAGATAAAATTCTTCCCTCGCCGCACTTTAATGAAAACTGTGGAGTTACCGCATCGCGGATGCTCACCATGGGAAGATCATAAAGATCCCCCACCGGCCTTAACCGCTCCTGTAAATTCCAATCATTTGCAAATACCGAAAACAGGAGAACCACTGCTGGCTTCCATGGCAGTTTCAACACTTTCCGCACCAGGCTTTCATAACAGACACCCTTTGTCTCATCTCCCTCATCGTTTACTGCAAATTCAATAACCACAATATCCGGTCGTTCCCCTTCCCTGAGCACATCCCGGTCAAACCGGATCATTCCCAGTTCTGAAGGTGTTCCGCCGACTCCGGCTTTGATAAACCTGACATTGTTCTGTGTCGAAAAACGATTCTGAAACAGTTGAAAGGATTTATATGCATAGCATTCCGTATGGATTGGTATAGCTCCGGCTCCCTGCGTGATAGATCCACCGATATAGGCAAGCGTTACCTCTTTTCCTGCCTTAGATTTTTCAATAGCCTTACGGATACGATAAGGATTCCCCAGCTGCAACAGAGAGCGGCTGATCATGCCGCAGTATTCTTCCGAATGCATATCTATAACCAGATCCTCTTCCTCCGGAGGTGCTTCGTATCCGTCATTTAGGAAGAGTCTTACACTGACCTTTCCCATCCGCTCCGGCGCTGCAAACAGAATTTTAATCTGTCCCGGCACATGATCATCCTCTGTCCACCTGTAATCCGACAGATAGATTCTATGTTCCATGCCGTCACACTTAAGAGAAGTCGTAAGATTCGTTCCACCTCCGTACAGGTCCTTTTTCCCATACATCTGAAATACAAATTCTGCGGTTTCTTCCGGCCGGTCCGTCTCCACGCTTACGCCGATACTATGTACCAGTCTGCCAAATCCCTCTACTGTCTCCAGAAGTCTCAGTTCTTCCTTATCCGTAACATTTCCCGTGATCTGTGCACTGTTGATCAGCCGTCCGTCGCTTTCATAGATAAACTGGATTCCGGTTCCGTCCTTTTGCCGTTCTCCAAAAATATCTTTGTCTTTTAATATATAGAAAAAAGGTCTTGCCTTTTCCGGATCCTTCGGTGCTGTCGGTCCTGCCATTTCCATCCCTCCCAAACTTTTATCAGTTCTATTATAGTCCGGCTTTCCTTGCACAAACACCCGGGAAAATATAGGAAATGCAGGTAATAATTTTATATCCGGCAGGCTGCAAATCGTCTCCGGAAGGAATTCCAATCTTCTCCGTCGCTTCGTTCCATGACGATTGCTTTTGCTTTTTGTCCATCCGGAATATATTTCTTTATAATGTTTTGCATCCGTTCCGCTGTCTCTTCCGCATTTGTCATCACCAATATGGTCTCCACGGCTTTTCCTGCTGCCAGAAAGTATTCCATAATGTTCGGTATTTTCCCCTGGTGCAGGAAACAGGACGCAGTTTCTGTGGAAAGTGCTTTTAAGATCATTACGCTCCGCTCTTTTTCCGCTCTTTCAAAATATGCCGGTGTATATACATAGATCGTACTTACTTTCTCTTCCTCCGCAAGATAATCATAATGTATATGCACCTGACCGTGCACTGTATCCGCCAGTTCTGTCAGTGGAAACTCCGGATCCGGCATTTCCAGATAATTCACAGCCCTATCTCTCGAGTATCCCACCGGTGCATCCGGATTCATCACATCTGTACCGTTTACCCTGAAATATACATTATGGTATCCCGGGGTGATGTTGTGGATTTCCCCTGTCCAGTATCCTTGTCTTTCCTGATCTTTCCTGAGTTTTAGGAATTCTTTTCCGTCCAGGGCGGCTTCTACCGAGACTGCCTCCGGTGCCTCGAAGCATACGACTGCCGTTCCCTGTTCCGTAATGCAGATTCCGTGAGGGATGTCCGGGTATTTTCCTGCAGGCCTCCCTGCTTCATCAGTCTCAAAGCGGATCTGGCGGTATACCGGATCAAACATCAGTATCTGTTCTTCCATGGTCTGTCGCTGTAGTCTCTGTCTTGTGATTCTGGCTGTTCTTTCCCCCGGAATGTCATCCGTTTCTGCCCCCGCTTTCCGGAACAATAACGGTACAAAATCATACAGGCTTTTCCTCCAGACATGCCATTCGTGATATCCCTCATATACTTTGGAAATGCAATACTTTCCTGCATTTTCAAACTTTTGTTCTATCTGCCCCATTCCTTCTCTGATTTGTTCTTCATAAGTGCCACAGGACATAAATACCACATCCAACTGCTCGTCGCTGTCGCAGATCCGTTCCATCTCATGAATAGCAACTCCGGAAAATACACCGGCAGCAGAAAATAACTTCATATTTTTTGCCACAATATCCGTAGTCTGCGCCGATCCCAGGGAAAGTCCCGCCATCGCCCGGTAATCTCTTCCCTTTCTCACCCGGAAATTGTTTTCAACATAAGGAATAATGTTGTGGATCAGTTCACTCTCAAAATTCCCGGGGTAAAATACAGGTTTTTCTCCATCTTTGAAGGCATAGCCACTGCTCATGACCACGATCATTTTCTCGCACTTTCCCTCTGCGATCAGACAGTCCATGATTAAATTTGCCTTCCCCTGCCAGATCCATCCGGTCTCGTTCTCTCCTACGCCATGCTGCAGGTACAATACCGGATATCTTTCATCTCCTTCTTCATATCCATAAGGTGTATAGACATAACATTCCTTCAGGTGGCTGCTCACCTCCGAAACGTATTTACAGATGCTGACCGTACCATGAGGAATATCCTTTGCAAAATAGAAATCCACATTCTTCTCCTGCACCTCAAAAGTATTGATCGCAGCAAAACACCCATAAGAAATTCCGGCGTACGGATTGCAGATCCGGACACCGTCCACATACCAGAAATAATAATGCATCCCCCAGTGAAAATCTTGAACTTCCGCAAAAAATCCGCCCTGCCCATCGGGCATCAGATCTATTTTCTTATTTGTAAAATATCCTCCCAGTCCGGCAACCTGTACTATTTTTGCTGCCGGTGCATACAGATAAAAAATGACTGCGCCGTCTTCTTTCACTGTAACAGATGGTCTTCCTGCTCTCTTTTTTTCTATTGGATATCTGTCCAAAGCTCCGTTTCTCTTTTCGTTCATAAAAAAATACCCCCAATCCTTTTCTTTAGTTTAAAGGAATTGAGAGGTATTTTTCTATTTGTTTTTTATACTTTTTTGTAAAAAACTTATCCTTTTACTCTTTTTTCCACCTCAAGCTGCAACATCTGATAATAAATCTCAGGATTGCAGGAATCATATGCTTCCATATATTGCTCCCACGCAGTCTCAAAATCTTCTGCCATGATTACCTGCGGAAGCCATTTGTGTTTCACCGCATCCATCCGATCCCTGACCTGTCCGGCAGGAGAATTGGCAGATAGGGATGTCGTGTAGCTATACATGGGATACCATGCCCCGGGAGCCTCATTATTGCCGATCATATCCACATAATTTGTCACTCCGTAAGCAGAAAAACATTCCTGAATATCTTCCGGTTGATTTTTATAAAATTCCGTTGTCTGATATTCCAGGGAAAATGCGTTGATCCCATCGGGAAGCTTTCCTTCTACTCTGGGAAAATAAGAATAAAAACAAAAGTGTTTTCTCTTTTCCTCCGAAGTCATCCATCGCTTCGCCTGCTCCTCAGTCAGGTAGAACAATCCGTTCTCATCCACGCTATAGTCGACTCCCTCTTCGCCCCAAAATCGCAGTTTAATGATCTCCGGTTCCAGTAGATCGCTGACAAACTGCAAAGCTCCGTCAATATCCTCGCAGGATACCGTAATGGATAAGCCTGTAGAGCTGTCCAGCTCTGCAGAGCGCGTTACATGCCATTGATTGGCGATTCCTTCCTCTCTGGTAATCGGAAGTGGAACATAATCGCAGCCCTGTTCTCTAAGGCCCTGTTCATCATAGGCATTCTGAATCGAATAGTAGAACTGCCACCACTGATCCGGCATACCGCAGACCGCACCCGTGGATAATTTTGCCAGATAATCCTCATAGGTCTCTGTAAATACTTCTGCACCGAGAATATCTTTGCGATATTCCTCATTCAGCTTTTTAAAGTACCATTTGGCAGTATCTGTGGTGTTATAATCGTAAACCTGTAATGTATCCGGATCCACAATACAGCTTCCGTCATTTGGATAACCATCCAGAAACTGCGGAATATTTTCCAGACAAAAATACCGCCAGCCATCACACAAAATCGTAAACGGAATGTTCGGTGTTCCATCCTCCATTACCGGGTTCGCTGCCACATAGCGCTCGAGGAGATCAAAATATTCATCCACAGTATGAATCTCCGGATACCCCGCCCATTTCAGCACTCTGGTCTGGATCCAGAAGGCTTCACCTGAGTGGGTCACCTCCACATCTTCGCCATGGGTCACACCAAACTGTGGGATCCAATAGATATGACCGTCCGGTCTGCGGAATCTCTCCCACTGTTCTTCCGTCAGGTAATTTTTGATATTGGGATAATTCTCCCAGTATTCATCTAAAGGAAGTAATGCCCCTGCCTCATAAAGACTGGTATCTCCGGAAATAAAATCCGGATATTCCCCACTCACAATATAACTGTTCAAGGCACTTTCCTTGGACTGTCCCACCAGCCACAATTCTTCACAATCCGCACCTGTCAGGCGTGCGATTTCTTTTTTCATATCATTATTCTGGTCAATGGCTTCTCCCTCCACAGCAAAAAAAGCTGTGAAATGCTTCACATTGTTCTGCGCCGCTGTCTGTGCATACGCAAAATATAATATTCCGCCCAAAAGTCCAAATACCGCTACTGCTGTGATAATCCTTTTTTTCAATTGTCTACCCTCGTATTTCTCTGTTTTTCAGGCTTTCAGCCATGCGATCTCTTGCTTATACGGCGGGATCGTCTTCTTCGTTTCTCCCTCTGCGCAGAGCCATGGTGTCTCCAAAATCTTTGGTACCTCTGCAAACCGCTCGTCATGGACGATCCGGTGCAACGTGTCGTAGCCAATGGTGCCTTGTCCGATATTGGCATGGCGGTCCTTATGGGCTCCTAAGGGATTCAGGCTGTCGTTCACATGGATCACTGCGATCTGATCCAGTCCCAGCACACGGTCAAACTGCGCCAGCACACCCTCGTAGTCATTCACCAGATCGTATCCCGCATCGTTCACATGGCAGGTATCGAAACATACCCGCAGTCTGTCCTTCCGTTCTACTTTGTCATAGATCAAGCGTAGCTCCTCGAAAGATCTGCCGACCTCACTGCCCTTGCCCGCCATAGTTTCCAACGCAATCCTGACCTTGCTGTCATCCGCATCAAGCACCAGATTCAGTCCTTTTGCGATCTGCTCCACAGCCTCTTCCACACCAGCACTTAAGGAAGATCCCGGATGCAGTACCAGTACCTTACTGTGAAAGGCGGCGGCTCTTTTTACTTCTTTGGCCAGGAATTCCACACCAAAATCAAACATCTCCGGCTTTTCCATATTCCCCAGATTAATGATATAGGGAGCATGAATCACGATTTCTTTGATGCCTGCTTTGTCTGCATAGGCAAGCCCTGCCTCCAGATTCAGATCCTTTATCTCTTTTCGTCTCGTGTTCTGGGGTGCCCCGGTGTAGACCATCAGCGCATTGGCACCGTACTCTGCCGCCTCCTTCACAGAACCTAAAAACATCTCTTTTCCTGACATTCCCACATGGGAACCCAATAATATCTCAGCCATGATTACTCCTTATTTTGGAAACTTTTTCTCAAAATCCATTCCTGTCACAACTATCAGTTTGACACAATCCGGGAGGTTTTACAAGCAATTATTACAGCAAAAGGAATCTCTCCGCCGTATGGTTTCAAGATTCCTTTTTCCCTGAATTCATAATCAGGATCTTATAAAATTCGTATGCACGGGAGCTTCCGTGTCGGGCAATCTCAATCCCATTTTCAGTCCCAGGTTCTTGCAGTTGATGAAAAATGCCATATTGTTCCCCAGGGTCCGCATGGTCTGCAATCCCTCCAGATCCCGGCGCACGTCTTCCGGGCAGGCCCCGTGTACCTACCATGTTCCAGTACTGAGAAGTGACGATGGGCATCTGCATGAGGCCAAAATACTTATTCATCTGATCCCAGGTCGCCGTAGTTCCCGCTCTTCTGGCTGAGATCACGGACGCTGCCGGTTTCAGCCGGAAGCGTCTGCCACCGCCATTCAGATCCGCATAAAAGGCTCTGTCCATAAAAGAAGTCATGGTGCCTGTGGCACCTGCCCAGTGAACGGGAGTTCCGAATACAAATCCGTCATAATCCCCGGCGATCTCCAGAAATTCATTGACAGAATCATTGAACACACATTTCCCTGTGCCCTGACATTTTTTACAGGCAATACAGCCACTCAATGCTTTATTACCAATCCAGAAAATGTCCGTATCCACTCCGTTATCATTTAATGCTCTGGACACCTCGCACAATGCGGTGTAGGTGCATCCCTCTCTGTGGGGGCTGCCATTGATCAACAATACTTTCATTGTTGTGCTTTCCTCGTTTCCTTATTCATTCAGATTCAGAGAAGCCACCCAGTCTGCCGCATCTGCAATGGCTGTTGCCACGCGCTTTGTGGTACCGCTTGCAGAATAATATGCTACAAGTATCTTGCCGGATTCTGATTCTGCAGTAGTATCACCGGTCTGTGTCTCTGCTGCGGTTTCCTGTGTTGCAACAGTCTCTGCTGTAGCAGACTCTGTAGCTGCCACACTGCTTTCTGTTGTCTGTGTTGCTGCACTTGTTGATGCCTGGACACCCCGACCGGCATTACCGTTACCAGTTGCTGATCCGCATCCGGTCAGCATAGCTGCCGTTAAAACAAGTGCTGTTACCATACCTGCAATTTTATTTTTTCTCATAATTCTTATATCCTCCAGTGTATTATAGTTCCCCTCACTGTTAGCATTTCTTACCAGTTCTTCTCTTCCTTGGAACTGTCATGCTTCCTACTCCAGTTACATTCATAAAATTATCCTCCATAAAAGCTATTAATCTTTTTTTCGTCATTTCCTGTCTAATTCTGTATATCCATTGCA